>JGI994J12354_10000565_pt1 | contig 36712 bp, 27 predicted proteins | sample IntmicLarv3ML3BL_FD_12354 | JGI IMG/M metagenome (IMG submission 12354) | reverse complement strand
TACTTAAAGAGTCCGCAGAAAAAGATGAGGATTGTCCCAACATGATTCTATTGGGTAGTATGTACGAAGAGGGTTTGGGTGTAGAACAGGATTATATTGAAGCTGCAAGGTTGTACAAGAAGGCTGCAGAAGAAGGAAATACACTTGGTAAAGCCAGACTCGGAACTATGTACTATCTGGGCAATGGTGTGGAGCAGAATTATGGAGAGGCCACGAGGTGGTATAGAGAAGCCGCAGAGGAAGGTCATACAAAAAGTAAGGCTAAACTGGGGGAAATATATCGACATGGTTTGAGTGTGGAGCAAGACTATGGAGAGGCTGCGAGGTGGTATAGAGAAGCCGCAGAGGAAGGAAGTGGACTGGGTAAGGTTGGACTTGGATCATTGTATTTCTTCGGTCACGGTGTGGAACAGAATTATGGAGAGACTGCGAAGTGGTATAGAGAAGCCGCGGAAGAAGGATATACTCGAGGTAAATTATTATTCGGAACCTTATATGAACGCGGTTTGGGCGTAGAACAGGACTACAGCGAAGCTGTGAGGTGGTATAGGGAGGCTGCGAATGATGGGAATACAGAAAGTATGGTTGAATTAGGACGGATGTATATGACTGGTATGGGGATAAAACAGAACCACGTCGAAGCAATGAAATTATATGAAAAAGCAGCAGAAATGGGAAACGAAGTCGCCAAACAAATTATTGATGCTACATGGGTGGATCCACCACGCTGGAACTAATTTCCGAAATGCTCCAAGGTCGATTGATTAGGCATGTGCATAGTGCATAATTCGGGTAATAAAGACTGCCCCATTGAAAATCGCTCAAAAAAGATTAAAATCGACTAACTCAGTATGATTGTGGATAAAGATATTTTCGGATTCTTTAAGCAAAATAATGGATGCTCTTAAGGAAACCTCCCTATTTTGAAAAGTCTTGTATGTCGCAGAGCCCTCATATCTCATCGATTTCACTTTTGTACTTTTCCACTAAGCTCGAATAATCTTTAGAGTCGTGTTTCTCGAGGTATGCTCTTGTTAAATGTCCTGCAACTGGATTTGCTTTGATGAAGTTCTTCATGACTTCTTTACCCGGGCGAAGAATGATCGTTGACAGACATCCGCTTATCTTCACACCCCCTATGTCTTCTTCTATCAGTCCGAGTGTTACAATTTCGATTCCGGAAGCACTATCTGATATTCTCACTTCGAATTCAAAGTGCTCTTCGGTTTTCATTTCTCCGGTAATGAATTTCCAATAGATCTCTTGATCTGCAACCCCCCAATTACATGCAATTCTATAGTAGTTCTCTGATTTGAAAAGATCCTTTCCAACATAGGCTCCTTTCTCATAGAGGCGGGCAAGATATTGCGGGGCGTAACGATTATGGTTGTCTACAGCAGATTCGAGATCTCTCAGAGCTTTTTTGATGCCTTTCTTGCCCAGTGAAGCAATTCTACTTTCTATTTCCTGGATCTCTGCCTTTTCTAGACTTTTCTTATCTTCGGATTTATGATCATCGAAATTAGACATTGCTCTCACTATCGTGATGATATGAACAATAGGTAGTATATACCAATTTGTCAAAAACGATTATTCTATCGACAGTTAGCATTACTGTATACGACATATTTGAAAAGAGGCAAATCCTCAATCATACATGGAAGAGGATAACGAAGAGACAGAAGGGGAAATATTAACAAAAAGTGAAAAAAAGTGGATGAAAGAACATTTTTTGATTGTACGAATTGAACCTCCCTCCGAAGACAATGCCCCAAAAAAATGAATGTAATGCTGCAAATAACTTGTCAAGTCGTTTAATAACTTAAAGATCTATTACGGATCATGAGTGAACATCATGAATACTTGCCTATGAATTCGGATCCCGCGGGACGGACCAGAAATATGCCATTGGCACTTAGTAGTCATCTCTTTCCACTGTATGAAGCGGTAGTAAACTCAATACAATCCATAGGCGACCGGCCAGAAGGTTATGTAAACATCAAAATTAAACATGACACGTATCAAAGGACTCTTGACAAAGGCAGAAAGGTAAAGAGAGTGACTGGGTTTACAATAGAAGATAATGGTGATGGTTTTAACGAGCCTAATTTCAAATCATTCAATACTTCGGATTCACGACTGAAGGTGGAACAAGGTTGCAGGGGAATAGGAAGATTCTACTGGCCTCAGGCTTTTTATGAGATTTTCATTGAAAGTGTTTTTGAAACAGATGTCGGAAAAACAAAACGGACATTTAATTTCTCAGAAAACGGAGTGTATAATTTAAAACTTGAAGAAACAGACAGCCCAAGAAAAACTGTGATCAAACTCGCCGAATACAGAAAAGAATACAGCGAAGAATGTCTAGTAGGCGTCACGCCTATTGCAAAAAAGGTACTGAATCATTGTATGTCCTATTTCATTGGCGAAAATGCACCTGATGTAGTACTTTCAGATGAAGAAGAGCGTGTATCTCTGAGAGATCTGTTTGCCGAATATAGTGATTTAATTACAAAATTCGAAGTAAAAATCAAAGATGCACTGTTCAAAGTATGTAGCATTAAGGTGTATGGATCATTGGAAAATGGGCACGCACTTGCTCTTTGTGCAGATAGACGTGAAGTGAGACGTGAACAGATATTAAAAAACTATCCTCTCACGGACAGTGGCGGAAAATATCATATAATCAGTTATATTTTTTCAGAATTTCTGAACAGTAAAATTCTTCCTAACCGTAATACTTTCGACATACCTGAACACAGAATGAACAATGAAATAAGTTTTGATGAAATAAAGTTTGAATTGACACAATCCATTAAAAAATATTTCGAAAATGAACTAAGCGGCATAGAGAATGAACGAGAAAAAATCGTCAATGTATTTTTAGAAAACAATCCCGAGTACTCCACAGTGCCGATAGAAAGAGTAATTGATAGAATTAAAACCGATATGACTGACGAACAAATTGAAGATATTTTTGCCGAAACAGAAACAGTAATTAATAGGACAGCAAAAAAAGACGCTAAAAGGCTAGTGAATAAAAGAGGTAAAGACATATTCATGTCGGAGGAAGAACAAGAAAAAATTCTCAGGAATTACACCGAAACTCAAAAGAATGCCTTAGCTAAGTACATAATACGAAGGAGAGAAGTATTAGACGTTTATGAACAATGCCTAGCAAAAAATGAAGATGAAAATTACGAAGATGAAGAATTATTCCACAATATACTATTCCCCAAAAAGACCACCAGTGACGAAGTAGATGTAATAGATGAGTGTAACCTGTGGATTCTCGATGAACGCCTCAATTATTTTGAATTCGCTACTTCTGACAAACAAATGAGAGGAATATCAGATTCTACATCAGAAGAAAGTCTTGACGTATTGGTGTTTGCAGAAAAAGTGGAAAACGGTTTCGTTAAAGAGGTGGCAATAATTGAACTAAAGAAGCCCGAAAATTATGATCGTGGCGTTGAACAACAGGTTTTCAAATACGTGGATCTTGTCAAAGACACCAAGGCATTTGATTACAAACGTCATAAAATCATTTTGAAGGAGGATGCTTGGTTCTACTGTTATATTATTTGCGATACAACAGATAAAATGTTACAGAAAATCCTTAGAGAGATGGAATATTATCCATTGTATGGTGGCAGAGGATATTACAAGTTACACAAAGAAATCCGAGCACATGTCGAATTTATCGATCACAGAAGACTCATTATAGATGCCAAATCAAGAAATAAAGTATTTTTCGAAAAACTTGGAAAACCGGAATCTAATCAATAAATTATTTCAAAGAAATTTGGTCATGTGATTTGATGAAAAAGATAGCCCACACTACAAGGAGAGAATTATTTGATGTCATAATGTCTGGTTTTTTAGTTAGGAACCTTACTGAAGATGAAGAAATTTCTGAAATGAAAATGGACGAAACAGGAAGATATGAAATATTCATGCGCTTCTGTGGCCAAAAATCACCAACAGATTTTCTATCAAGATTATATCCGTTGAAAGAAATGCCTTCATATGATCCTCGTTTTACAAATGCTGCCCGTGACATATGGCAACATACAGAATACAATGACGACTGGTCCGAATTCTGGTTTCTTTCCGATAACCGATTCGAACTTGATCATGGATTTGATGATGAACCGTTACTAAAATTTATATGCGAAATGCTTAACCCCACCGTAAGAGTAAAAGGTAGTCCATGGAAAGAATATTTAAAAAAATTTAATGAGATTCTTTCTCCTGATGGGTATGAACTATACGCCGCATATGACATCTTGGGAAGAGATGTTTTCAAATACAAGGAAAAGGACGGCATTGAATTTATAAACCAAGAAATAAGAGTGTATAGTTCATTGACACTCATTGGAGAGGGATCATATGCTCATGTATTCGCTTTCGAAGATAAATTATATAATCAGAAATTTGCATTGAAACGTGCAAAGAAAGATCTAGATGAAAAGGAACTCATACGGTTTAAACGCGAATATGATCAGATGAAATCATTTAATTCGTCTTATGTGTTGAAAGTTCACTCTTACAACGAAGAGAAGAAGGAATACATAATGGAATATATGGACATGACCTTAGAAAAATATATTTCAAAAAATAATGCAACCTTAAACAATGAACAGCGAAAATCAATAATCTCTCAACTAACAAACGGATATGAGTACCTGCATAAACGACAATTTTTCCACCGTGATGTGAGTTCCAACAATGTTCTTATTAGAGAACATGATGATTCAATGACTGTAAAAATATCTGACTTTGGACTGGTAAAAATGCCCAATAGCGAACTGACATCTGCGAGTACCGAGCTAAAAGGTAGTTTGAACGACCCCAGTTTAAAGATTAGGGGTTTCGTTTCCTATGATTTATTGGACGAAATATATGCACTAACGTTATTATTCGTTTATGTGCTGACTGGTAAAAAAAAATTTTGACAACATAGATGATCTTTGTGTTCGCCGGTTTATGGAAAGAGGAACGAATCAAAACAGAGCTGAAAGGTATCAAAGCTTGAGTGAACTGCAACATGCTGCATTTAGATGCCTAGATTCAATGCAACCTACCGATAAAAAGTAAAAACCGTTCGAATGAATTCCAACAAGGACGTAGCAGCAATGTCCAGTCCAACATGAATTATTGCAAGTGATTGTAAATAGTAATTGTGAAAATAATTGTCTAAACTTTGTCTAAATATTTTTAATGGCTGAAAAATGTCTAAAAATTGAACAAAAATAATTAAAATGAAGATGTTTGATGTTTTTTTGAAAATGTTGAACAATTTTTTGATATATTTTCCATAGAGTGTATAACTTGTAATCAGCAGGTCCAGAGTTCGAATCTCTGAGGTGGCTCCACATTATCATAATCGACTTGTGACCTGAGCATTCTTTGCGTAAGGTACATAAAAAAAATTTACACAACTGTCACTATGAACCTGTTGTTTCCGTTCCGTTTTGACTTTCTGCATTCGCAACATTTTAATTTACTGACAGGCCTACATCACAATATATCCATGTATATGGATAATGGAGGCATTTAATGAAAAAAATTAATGCGATCACGCATGACAAAAAAGGGGTATCGATGATTCTCGTTGTCATTGTTGTTGTGGCAATCGTTATTGTTGCCGCTGTCGGAGTGTTCATGGTGTTGGCCAAAGACTCAGGCGAACTCCTATGGAAGGTTGATTACGAGACAGAAGAGAATACGGATCTGTACGTTTACGTTGACGGCAAACAAGTGTATCACGAACACCTCTATGGGGAATATGCTTCAACGATGAGTAGCACATACTTCCAAAAAATGTCCGATGATACTGTGGATGTCGTGGTTAGTGCCAAACTTGTCCATAACGGAGTCACAATTGACGAAGATTCGAAGATCGTCACTCTCCATAAGAATCAACTTGTAAGCATGTATTATACTCCGCTCAGACTTAATCTTCCATGATCTTTAACCGGACATGCGAATGCCCGGACCCATTTTCTCTTTTCATTTTTCAATGAAGAGGTTTTTCTGCCGCAGTGGATAAGATGCGGATGCATCCATATCCTTTGATCTGCGGCAGGCTGTCAATATGAAACGATTCATGTTCTGAACCTGAAGAACCATATTGCGCCTACAATTCCGAATATCGCTATTATCGCCGCTATTCCGATGATCAGATACAGCATTGTATCGTCTTCCGTCGCGGGTGTCGGATCGGGGACAATCCCGAATCCGATCGTTATTATGCAATCCTCCACGATGTTCGTGAGTCTGTATTCACCGTCTCCTATCTTTACCAACGTTCCGACATTCGTTGAAACGTCTCCGACAGAATATCCTTCATTTGCTTTGATGGTGATCGAAACAGTATCTCTCATCGTTACTATGTTTGCAGATAGTTTTGCCTCACCCTTGTCATGATCGTAGTTTGTCGTTACGGAATAAGTTTTCATAACGAATTCGACTGTCACAACACAATTATTCGTTATGCCTCTGAGTGCATATGATCCGTTGCCGATATTCTCCAATTTTCCGGTGTTCGTTGTCACGCTTCCGATCATGTATCCCGTGTCGGGTGTGACTGTGACCCATACGTTACTTTCCACTGTGGCTCTGTTGGTAGACAGATTGGTTCTGCCCTTGCCTGCATCGTAATCAGCCGTTACGGTATATTCGATCGTATCGAACATCACCGTCACTGTACAATCTTCCGTGACGGATGTTAGCCTGTAAACCATATCGCTGACCTTTGTTACCGTTCCCGTGTTGACTGCCACATCTCCGACAGTGTATCCGCTGCCGGACCTGATCGTTATCGTCACTACATCTTCAACAGTGGTTGTTACAGCAGACAATGCCACATTCCCTTTCTTGAAGTCGTAGTCTGTTGTCACTGCATAATCCACCGTATCGAATTCGATCGTCACGATGCAATCTTCTGTCACCTCTCTCAGCAGATATCTGTTATCGCCGTCAGGTATCAATGTTCCGACATCAGTTGTTGCGTTTCCGATGTAACCTGCTTTTGGAGTGATGAGAATCGAAACCGTATCCCGTATGGTCATTTTTTCCGCTGATAACCTGACCGATCCCTTGTTGGTATCGTAATCAGTCGTTATCGTATATTCCTCAAGAACTCCTGCCGGTTTTGAAGGGATAGTTTCACTGCCATAGGATATGATGCACCTGAACTGGTCATTGAGTTCATCGCCGGGAATGGTTGTGTACGAATCGCTTGTCTCTCCGATCATGTCGTCCCAAACATCTCCGTCAGTGCTCTTTTGCCACTGATATCCGGTTGGGGACATGTTCGGTATCACCCTGAACGTCTTTCCTACTGGGTCATCCGAAATGATATCTTTTGGCTGTTCCGTGAATGCCAACGATCTCAGGAAAGGAAGTCCGTTATTTGCCCTCTGGCCGGCTTGAGGCGAGGAATCCTGGTCGATACACCATGTGGTCGTGAAATTCCATCCTTCGATCTCTTCTTCCTCTATGGGAGTTATTCCGGCGTTATAGGTGCTTTTCGTCTGCATTGCGGCAAGGTCGTAACCATTTGAATTCGTTCCTCCCGAAAATCCTCCATCAACGATCGCATTACCTTTTCCGTAGAAATCAAGATCAACATTGTATGTGGAATCCTGAAGGAAATAACAATTCGTGATGTAGTTCACGGAATCTGTGCTGAAGTAATTTGCCAAGCTGCCTTTGAAACATATCGCTCCCGAGGTAACTATCTCACCTGTGGTGTAACAATTGGTAATAACAGAATCTGCTCCGGTGACGGCCGCAAGACCGCCGGAGAACGCTATCACGTCCATAGATAACGATGATAATGATGACACTGCCGTAATGTTGCCGATGGTGTAACAATCGGTGATCGAACTTTTTCCTTCGATAACACCTGCAAAACCTCCGGAGAAAGCGGCAATGGCTTCTGCGTATATGTTCCCCGTTGTGTAACAATTGCTGAAGGAAGCATCATTTCCCACAATGGCCACAAGACCGCTGGCGAGTGATGCCGATACGGAAGTCGACGATATTTCACCTGTGGTGTAACAATTGGTCATTATCAGATTCCCTTCAACGGCGCAGACAAGACCGCTCGAGAACGATGCTGTGTGCAATGCGGTGATGTTACCTGTGGTGAAACAACCCTCTGCGATCATATTCCCCTCAACGAATCCCAAAAGACCGCCCGAGAAAGCGGCAGCCAAGGATATGATATCGCCGTTGGCATAACAGCCGGTGATCGTCACATTCCCGCCGATGTAACCTCCGATTCCGCCAGAGAATGCTATCAATGTCGACAAGTCGGGAGTGGTATAACGATCTGTTTCCGTCGGACTTCCATCCCTCAGATTCAACTTTTCATCACCGGCAGTTATCGATGCCGCAATCGATGAATTGGATTCTAGATGAATATCCTTGAACGTTGTGGATCTTGTGTATCCGAACAATCCGGAGTATGCTTCTCCGGTGGTGAATACTCGTGTCTGCAGCCCTTCGATATCGTATCCTTTTCCGTCGTACGTTCCGCTGAAGGGTCTGTCCGCAGAACCTATCGGATCCACGTTCCCGTTGCTGTTGATGGCAGCAGACTCAGTGCTGCCGCTGCTTACCGTGATCGTGACCGAGACAAGGAAATTGGGGTGGACCTTATCCATTCCGTTAGGAATATTGTTTGCTTCTCCTCCCGCAATGACATTGATCGTTGTCAGTCCGAAAGGAACGACAAATGTCTTCGATGATTCCCCGGGCTTTATCGTATCTGTTATTCCGTTAACTGAAATACTCATTTCCGAAGCCGATGTGATCATCGTCCTCTGATTGTCCCCGTAACGAAGCGAAACCTCAAGATCCGTACCTGAGAGTGTTGCTATCACTATCACATCGAACCCCTCATTGAAGTCCATGCCCGAAAAAGATATGTCATCCGTCTGAACATAATTTCCACTGGGCCTGAATATCATTCCGTTGACGATCTCGTTCGAACCGACCTTGGACAATTCTTCCGCATCGGATATCGTCAGATATGTCGTGCTGTCCGCGGGCAATATCTGCGCGGGACCTGATGTTTTCACTGCCACTATAACATTATCGATGACCGTTCTCACTTCGCACCTGTATATTTTCCCTATGTCGGAAGAGACGATATTGCGTATTGTGTAAGTTGAATCTGTTTCACCGTTCACGTTCGACCATGCCTTTGTGGCGTTCTCGTACATTTGCCACTGATAGTGTGTCGCTCTGTTGTTAGCGTTAACTTTGAAACTGACTGTGTCTCCGATATTGGCATACGCATCCACCGGATCCATTACCGTCAGCGAGGCCCTCAGTATCGGATATCCGTTGTTCACCTGCTGAGATGCGTCAATGAACCAGATATCGGTAAAATCCCATCCCTCTACAGGCTTACCTTTTACCGTCGTTATACCTGCGAAATAAGACGACTCATTTCCGAGTTCGTTTTCATCGTATCCTCCCGATGGGTCCTCCGTTCTGGTTCCGGAACTCATTCCGTCAACGGTCACTGTTCCGGTCGCATAAAGTTCCAGGTCCGGATTGATCGTTGCGGTGGAAAGATAATAACAGTTGATTATGTCGTTGTCCTCATCGCTGAAGTTTCCGACACCTGCTTCATAATTCGTTTTTCCTTTGGCGGTTATTTTTCCCGCGGAATAACAGTTAGTTACTGATGTATCTGTTTCCGCATGTCCGAAAAGACCTCCGGCGTATGAATCGGTTTCCGGTGATGATGAAGAAATATCGCCCGCAGAGTAACTGTCGGTTATGATCGCACCGAACACACTGCCCGCGAAACCACCGGCGTATGACTTCGCCGATGAATCTGATGTCGACAGCGATAACGCCGAGATATTACCCGCGGTGAAACAGTTGGTGACCGTCGTTGTCCAGAAAGCAACACCGACCAACCCGCCGGCATCCGATTCCAATACCGAGGTGGATGATACATTTCCGGTGGTGAAGGAATCTGTAGCTGTTATCCGTTCAGCGTTGCCTGCCAACCCTCCTGCGGCGGCAAAACTCGAAGAGAATGATTTTACATCACCGGTTACACTGCAACCTGTGATGGTCGCCTCTCCCTTGACGTACCCGATGAGACCTCCGGAATACGCGTCTACTGTTGATGCCGCTGTTGTGTTGACTGCGGCGTAACAGTCTCTGATGAATATGTTCCCTTCAACATAGCCTACGATGCCTCCTGCATGTGCAAAAGCAAAAGGAAAGTCATTTACTTCTCCTGCATATGAATTACCTGTTACGCGACAATCGGTGATAACGGGATTCCTGCTTCCGTTGACCTTACTGGCAAGGATACCGGCATATGCGTTCACGTAGTGTGAAAGGGATACCGAATCTCCTTCAACATCCATATTGCATATGGTGGCAGACGCACCGATGCTGCAGAACAAACCTGAATTCGCATCACCCCCAACTGCGAATGCCGCAGTACGCAATCCTTCGATATTGTATCCCCTTCCGTCGTATATTCCCGTGAAGGACCCGCCGGCAGAACCGATCGGATTCATGTTACCGTTGCTGTTGACCGATTTGGAAACCGATTGGTTGTTCTCTATGTCAAATGTTCCAGCAGCGGCAAAGATCCCGTTTGCACCAAGGGGAAGAAGATTCGCCTCCCCGCCCACGATAACGGTGACTGTCAAGACGCTCGTGTATGGAACTGTAAAACTCATTGATGACGATCCGGGAGTTATCACATCGTACATCTCATTGGCAAATACGAGAATGTCCGAGTCCGATGTTATCGGAACTCCGTTCTTGTTGAACAGATCGATCTTGAGTGTTGTACCATCGATCAATGACACCTTGAGCACAACGGCAAACCCTCCATTGAAATCTTGGTCTCCGAAATCAATGTCGCATGTCTGAACATATTCACCGTCAAGAGGATACCGGTCATCCACACCGATCAAAGACAATTCTTTCGCCGAGGAGATCTTGATCGACCCCTGATAATCGGAACCGTAAGAACCGTCACCAGAGACGGATAACAACGGAAAAAGGGAGACTGCCAAAAACATCATCACAACTGCGAGGGAGACCATCCGAGTACGCATACTTCATAATCGTATTAGGGAATATAAAACGCCCATCTAGACGAAAACTAACATTGACCTCTAAACGTAATATCTATCGCCTAAGATCTCGAAAACAACCTTGTTTGACAATCAATGGAAACTTCCCTCCAGAGTCGGAACCGATCGGTTGACAAAGGCAAGATCAGGAGAAAAAATGCAATAGATTCACTAATGGATCCAGAAGAATCATCAGATCCAGAGGCATTGATGTGTCCGTTTTATAAAATACTATGATCACAGAGGTCGTATCTATTTCCACGACCTCGCTTCTAAGATTCAGTGATGAAATTCCAACTGCATGTGAAACCGATGCGACCATCTCTTTATCTTTGTCGCTGAGTGAACATACAACCATCCTCTTTTCCGAATCCACCTGCTGTTGATATTTTTTTACAAATGCAGAAATTGTTCTCACAAATTTTTCCATAACCTCCACATCTAATGGATTGTGTAGGGGACAAAATAAGATGGATGGCATATTTTTTAGTTTGTTTTTGTTTAAATAACAAAACTCCGAAAGTACTTTCGAGCGTTTATGATCAATCATTGTATATCCAAAAAATATGTTGTCATAATTCTCATAGCGAGATGTTTCTTTTTTTGACACTTTATTCGTGTATATTGTTTCTGCTTTTAGGTATTTAGCAAGGCGTCTTGCAGTACGTTTAGTCTCCTTATCAGGATAAATAACAACGTTTGCCATTGTTCGCAAAAACATTTTGAAAGAATATAATGGTGTTTATGCCGGCTTTTGCCGGTCTTTGTTTGGTTTTCACTCCGCAAAAACGTAGTTATTTCCCGCTGTCACGGCCTTTGCCTTTTTCTTGGACCTTTCGGGATACGGTGCCTTTTGAGGTGCGACCTGAGCGAAGACCTTCTTCTGTTTGTACTTCTGCCCCGAAATGGATTCGATGGCATACTCGACATAATCTCCCTTAACCTCGAAATACGACGATGAGCCTCCGAGACCTATCCTTCCGATGTGTTCGTTATCCAGCTCGGTGTGCTGTTTGACGAACTCTGTGATCTGAACTCTTCCGAATCCGTCATCCCTTCCGATATTGAGCTTAAGGACGATCATGTCGTTCTTGTTGGATATCGGTTTAACGGTCTTGACCTTCTTTACGGCGGGTTTCTCTTCAACGAACTTTTCCGAGCGTGCTTCGGGCTTATATCTCGGCCTGGGTTCGACAGACTCGCATTGCACTATCTCTGGTTGGTACTTCTGTTTAGGTTCAGCCGATTCGTATTGTACCATTTCGGGTTGATATTTCTTTTTAGGCTCGGCCGACTCGTATTGTCTCGGTTCGGACCGATATACAGGTCTTGCCTCGACTGAGGGAGAACGCTGTTTTGTGTCGAAGGGGGCTATGTCGTCAAGATAGACTTTGCTGATCTTTTTACCTGTAGACCTTTCGTACATCCTTATGCAGTCATCCTCTCTCTTTGTGACGAACGATATCGCCATCCCTTCTTTGCCCGCCCTTCCGGTACGGCCGATCCTGTGGAGGTATGTCTCCGGATCGTTGGGAACATCGTAATTGACCACACAATCGATATTGTTCACGTCAAGTCCTCTTGCCGCTACATCGGTTGCAACCAAAATCTGAAATTTATCGGTCCTGAAATTCCTGATGACCTTCTCTCTCTTGTTCTGAGGCATATCCCCATGGATCGCCCCTGCTTTGTAATTTTTGGAAAGATCGTCGAAAAGTTCATCCACCATCTTCTTTGTCTGGCAGAACACTATTATCTTCGGGTTGCCGTTTTCGATGATCTTCTGAAGACACTCTCTCTTTCCTTTTCTGGAGACTGGCACATAGTACTGTACCGTAAGGTCTGAACAAGGTTCATCCCTCGATACGAGGATCTCCTTCGGATCGATCATATAACGCATGGACAACCTTTTGATCTCCTTGTCCATCGTTGCCGAGAACAGCAATGTCTGTCTGTCCTGAGGGACCTTGTCCATGATGAAATTCAATTCATCAGAGAAACCCATATCCAACATGCGATCCGCTTCATCGAGGACCACTTCGGTAACGACCGAAAGATCAAGACATCCTCTCTCGATCATATCCTTGACCCTTCCGGGTGTACCGACGATTATGTCTGCTCCTTTTCTGAGTTTGTACATCTGATCGTTGATGCTTGCACCACCGTATATCGCGATGCTTCTGTGGTGTGAATATCTCGATAATTTGCTGAATTCCAGGTCGATCTGATTCGCAAGTTCTCTTGTCGGCGCGAGTATCAACACAGACGGTTTCTTAGAACCCGATGTTACTCTGCCCATAACTATCATCGCATAGGTCCCGGTCTTTCCTGTTCCGGTCTGCGCCTGTGCGAATATATCTCTTCCGTTGAGTCCTTCCGGCACCGCTGCTGTCTGTATCGGCGTCGGTTCGCTCCATCCCATTTCTTCGATCGCCGCAGCGATCCTGTCTTGGACACCCAGGTCCTTAAAATCTGTCATTAGATCCTCATTCCGAAATACTAAAATCCCTCACCGTTCAGAATGGGACCCTTTATATTCTAATCGGGTGTAGTATCTGGGGTATATAAGACATCCGCTTCGATCTCCCTCGAAACAGTGATTATTTTCTTCATTTGACTGCTTTCGGACACTTTCGGTGACCTCTTGTTCACAGATATATACTCTGCAAGACCTGACATTCATGAAACGAATGTACCGGTGACAAAGATGGGAACAAACTTCAGATTCATTCATTGCGCAGACCTTCACCTTGGAAGCAGATTCTCAGGCATTTCCGCAAAAGACCCCGCATTGGGCAAAAGACTCACGGAATCCGTGTTCAGGTCCTTCGAGAGGATCGTCGATACCGCCATCTCGGAAAATGTTGATCTTATGGTCATTTCCGGCGATGTATTTGACGAAGAGAATGAAACACCATCAACAAGGTACAGATTCGCCAAAGAATTGGAACGATTGAAAATCCCTTGTATGATATCGTTGGGGAATCATGATCACAAACGGTCGTGGGAGAAAAGCATACCGTTCCCCGAGAACGTGTATGTATTCCCATCAGAACCAACCAGAAGGATGTTGGATGTCAACGGCGAAAAGGTGGAACTTCTCGGAAGAAGCTTTCCTTCCCGTCATACCTCCGAGAATCTGGCGGCATCACTGAAGGGTTCCGTAGAGATGTTCACCATCGCCGTCGTACATTGCGATCTGGATTCCGTTTCCGATGAGGGTTATGCTCCATGCAAACTCTCGGATCTTTTGGGAAAGAATGTGGATTACTGGGCATTGGGGCACATACACAAACGTTCGGAATTGTATTCAAGCCCTCATGTCATTTACCCCGGGAACATACAAGGACGAAATCCCAAGGAATCCGGAGAGAAGGGGGCATATCTTGTCACGGTGTCCAACAACTCAGTCTCAAAGTTAAGATTCATCCCCACACAGGACATCCTTTGGCAAGACCTCGTTATCGATATCGGGGGAAAGGACCTCTTTACCGTTATCGATGAGATACGAAACAAAGCCAAAAAGGGTTCCGTACTTTCACTCAGCATGATCGGTAAGGGGGAGATCGATGCTGTCCTGCGATTAGACCCCGCAGGTTTCTCGGATCGCATATCAGCTGCCACGGGGTGTATGGTGTCCTCCATCGATCTTCGTACATTGCCTCCCATGGACCTCTATGCACTGGCAGAAGGCAATCATCTCGCAGCAAACATCATTGGAACAGCCAAACGCATCTCGATGATGGAACGAACAGAACTTATCGACACCATCTGCAGAACAAAAGCATCAGCGGAAATAAGGTATGTGTTCGAGAATATGTCCGATAACGAACTGATATCTTTGGTGACAAACGCGGAAATGCTGATTTTAGAAAAACTCTCGGAGGGATCCCGATGAGGATCGTCTCCGCAAAGATCGGATCCTTCGGTTCTGCCAAGAATATGAATTCCATCGAATTCTGTCCAGAAATGAATATCGTGTTCGGAGAGAACGAATCAGGGAAGACCACGCTTATGGAGTTCATAAGAGGCACCATCTTCCCGGTGAGAAAGAAAACCTACCCCACGAACAATGCGAAAACAGATGCCGGCGAGGTCCTTATCGAGAAGAAAGACGGCAGCCTCGTGAAAATGAAGAGGGAAGACAAAACATCATTCTCCGATATGGACCCATCCACGTATCGTAGTATCTATGCCATGACGCCGGAGGATCTCAGAGATTCCGATATTATCTCCTCCGGCGATATAAAGGGCAGATTTCTCACGATACCGGGAGGGAAGGATCTTCCGAACATCATCGAATCCATCAGTAAAGAGATGAATGAACTCGCCAACATCGAAAGACGATCAGAAACAAAACTCATTGGGAAGAAACTCTCCGAATTGAAACAAGTATCCGATCGATTGAGTGTCTCCCACGACAACGAAAAATATGATGCTCTATTCAGAGAACGCTTGGAAATAGAGAAGAGGATGACTGTATTGAGATCGGAAGAAAAGAAATACAACGATCTGAAAGGCATTCTCAACATACAAACATCTCAATCCGAGAATGTCAGATTACTGAATGAACTGAGATCCCGGGCAGACGAATTGTCTGCATCATCTGTCATCAAAGAAGGCGATAAAGAAGAATACAGCAGATTGAAACTGATTGTCGATAAAAGAGAAGAGGTCTTCTCTTTGGCCGCAAAGAAAGAGAAAGATGTGATGGATGAACTCGGGAACTTTGATGCCGAATCCGTTATAATGAATAAAGTGCGCATCAAAGAACTGAGGGAGAACACAAGACACATGTCGGAGCTGATGTCTCGCCGTTCATACCCCAATACCGTACCTTCAACCCTCCCCGTATCACAAGAAAACCACATCAAAAACAAGAACATCGCCGGATATATTCTGATATTGCTTGGAGTACTCTTTGCTATTGCGGCTTTTGTCACCGGTATGTACATTCTTTTTGCTTCGATCGTATTGATCCCTCTTGGGCTTTTCCTAATCCTTCGAAAACCTGATAATAAAACAAAATCAACAAACGATATCGGCCCCCATAACAACAACGATGCATTAAGGGCAGTGAATGAAGAAATAGCATTCTTGGAAAGGACCCTTGCAGACGTAATGTTACAATTGAATATAGAACGATCCTCTTTTGCGGTAGATGTTGCCTTCCTGTCGGATCTCCTTGAGAAAAGCCAAGAGTATAGACGGACGAATATTGAGAAAAATGATGCCGAACGTTGCGTGAAAGATGCCAAGACCGATCTGGGATTGTTCTTATCGACCTTCGGTGGTGAAGAGCGGTTCCTGGTATTGAACAAACAACGGGATGAAAGACTGACCCTCGAACAACGCATTTCGGGACTTGAGGAGAGCATTAGCCGGTCCGGATACGATCCGAATGTGACGATCGAAGAAGGGACATTAGGATTGATGGACGTTTCGACGGAAATATCCAACTCTAACAAACGCCTTGGGGAGATCACCTCCGAGATGAAGGCGATATTGAACGATGTCGAAAGAGAACAGCTTATGGATTCTCGTGCCTCCCTGCATTCGGAGATCTCAGAACTGGCAAAAAGATGGGGTATGCTGGCACTTGCGATGAATATCGTAGATTCCGCCTGTGATGATCTTTATTCCACTGTGCAACCGGGAGTGATCACCGTCGCAGACAGATACATAAAAATGATGACCGACGGCAGGTATGGATTGAGCATTGACCCCCGCAATTCCGATATCTCGGTGATATCCGGAAATGAAGGAAAAACAGAAGGGCAGTGGAGTTCCGGTCTCGGGGATCAGATCAAGTTGTCTATCAAGCTTGCGATCGCGAAGGAACTATCAGAGGAACAGATGCCCATTTTACTGGATGATGTTCTCCTTACGTTCGATTCAAAAAGAAAAAGGGGAGGTTGTAAGGCCCTCGTCGATGCGTCCAAAGATACGCAGATCATACTTTTCACATGCGACAAAGAGACCAAAGAGTTCATGATCGAAGAAGGGTGTGAAACCGTCATCGACCTCTGATCATTTTCTGTGCCTGATCATGAACCTCTCCAGCTTATCGTAAGCTTCCTCGAGTACCTCCAAAGGAGGCAGAAGGATGGTTCTGAAGTGTCCCGTTCCGTATGTATTGCAGAATCCGGATCCGTGGACAAAGACCACTCCTTCCTCATTGATCAGATCGACAACGAAATCCTTATCGGTCTTCCAATCTGTCAATTCAACCTTCGGGAACATATAGAATGCTCCTTTGGCCTTGTTGGTGGATATGCCGGGGATCTCATTCAACCTCTTATGAGAGAATTCCCCTCTTTTCTTCAATCTGTTGTTCATATCCACGATATAATCCTGAGGTCCCTGAAGCGATGCTCTTGCCGCCTCCTGACACGGAACGTTGGGACATATCCTCGCACGGAATTGTTTCATCATTCCTTCTCGGATCTCATCCATAAGACCTGTTTCGTCCATGAAATAACAGTATCCTTCTCTCCATCCCGGCATAAGATTGACCTTGGAGAATCCGTTGAATATTATCCTCGGAACGTCTGAGGGGAGTTCCGATGCCGAAAAGAAATCCCCATCGAACACCAACTTATCGTATATCTCGTCCGATATCAAAGGCACCTGATGTTCTGCGGCTATGTCCCCTATCTCTCTGATGGTCTTCTCATCGTAAACAGCTGAGGTCGGATTGTTGGGATTTATCACAACTATCGCTTTGGTCTTTTCCGATATGCTTTTCCTTATAGCATCTACATCGGGCTTCCAATCTTCCTCTTCGATCTGTCTGTAAGGAATACCTACTCCGCCGTGGAATCCGATATACTGGCTGTACGAAGGGTATCCCGGCCCGGGGATCAAAACCTCGTCTCCCGGTTCAAGCAAGGTTGCCAATGTTACATTGATCCCTTCGCTTACGCCGCTTGTCACGTAGACGTCCTTCGCTTCAATGACCGCGCCGTGTTTCTCGCACTCTCTTTCGACTATCGCTTTTCTGAGTGCCAGATCTCCCTGTGAATCGCCGTATCCGTTATCGGTCCTGTCTACCGCCTCTCTGAGCGTGGCTTTGAAATATTCCGGCGTCTCGAAATCCCATTTGTTAGGATCACCGATATTGAAATTGTAAAGCTTCATGCCTCTTTTGGCGGCTGCTGCTGCGGGTACGGTTACTTCACGTATCGCATAATCCATCGCCATTGACCTTCTAGAAGCTTTCATTTTTTTCATAATTGATCGCCGTGCTCTGCACGCAGATTTAGTTATATAAAAAGTATCATTGCCAGTCTTTTTCAACTTCTCATATATCTTTGTCCGTACACTGCTAGATAAAACATTTTTATTCGTGTCCAGTATAGCCTTCTTCATGGGCGGAGCTGTCAGATTGGGAAAGAATCACCTGAGATGGTGCTATAACTGTAATCTCCCGATATTGGAATACGATCCCTGTCCGACATGCGGCAGCTCTACTTTCGAAGTTGTATTGACACCTCCATCCGACTCAAGGCCCGCATTCGATTCAGACATCGAGAAGATCAGAAGCCTTGTCGACAAGAATTTCGGAGAAGGAGCCGGAATATCCCTGCTTCCGAAAGGACATATCGTTCTCATGAACAAATGTCCCGGGCTCGACCGCATGGATGAGATAATCATTGACGGGGCTATCATCGGTTCAATAAGATATGATATCGGAATCGGATGGAAATTCATTGCCCGTATGCAGGGTGCTTTACGTATCGGTGGCAATATTTCAAAGAATTATGTCGTATGTGATCCGGGCGCGGTCCGTTTCATACAAGAAAGCAAGAACCTCATGGCCCCCGGAGTATTGGACGCAGACCCCAATATCGTGAACGGCGACGAGGTCATCATCGTCACTCCCGAAAGAGAGGTTGTTGCAACAGGTCTGGCAAAGATGTCCGCCAAAGAAATGATCGATGGAGATCGCGGTGTAGCGATCAAAACGAGATGGTACAAACCCGAAGAACTCATGACCTCTGAAAAAGAGTACACTTGGGACGATGTGGTCAAAGCCAACGACAGGGTCATAGAAAAAAGAAAAGATGAGGCAGTAAGATTCATCAACAGCACGATAGAAAGGAACAAACTTCCCGCGATAGTCTCATTTTCCGGCGGGAAGGACAGTTTGGCAACATTGTTGCTAACGCTGGATGCAAACCTCAAACTACCGATATTGTTCGTTGACACCGGATTGGAATTGACCGAGACTGTGAACCATGTTCACGAGACCGCGGAACGCCACGGCCTCACACTGATCGAAGAAAAAGCCCCTGTGGATGCATTCTTTGGGAACCTGCAATACTTCGGTCCTCCCGCGAAAGATTTCAGATGGTGCTGCAAGACCAACAAACTCGGCCCCACCGTCGCAGCGATTACGAAGAATTTCCCTGACGGCGTATTATCATTCATCGGTCAGCGGAAATACGAATCCGAGGCAAGGAACGCCAAACCGAGAGTTTGGAACAATCCCTGGACCCCGGGTCAGATCGGCGCATCACCGATCCAGAACTGGTGTGCAATGCATGTATGGCTCTATATCTTCTCAAAAAAAGAACCGTTCAACGTTTGGTACACGCGTGGATTAGACCGGATCGGCTGTTTCCTCTGTCCCGCATCCGATCTTTCCGAGCTTGAGATAATCTCGGGAGAGAGCGACAGGTTCCCCCAATGGCAGGAATTCCTGGAAAGATACATGAGCGAGAACGACCTTCCTGCAGAGTGGAGAGATTTTGGACTATGGAGATGGAAAAGTGCTCCTATGTCCATCAGGGAAGAGGTGAAAAAAGTGACAGGAAAAGATGTTCCGGAACTTACAAAACGGAAAATATCTTCAGATAAGGGTCCTGTAAGCATCAAGGTACAGGACGGATTCTCCCCTTGCGTGATAGGATACAGCGTAGAAGCCGCACTCTCGAGACCTATCGATCTGGTCAAACTGAAACCATTCACACATGCACTCGCGTGGCAACTCGAACTTGATGAAGAAAGCAATATCCTAACGGCAGGGTTCGTGACATTCTACGGAGAAGGTTCGATCATCTCGAAAGCGAATGTGGCGGGTGATGCCCGCGCTCATATGGATGAGGCTTTCCAGCTTGTTGTGAGATCAGAACAATGTATCGGATGCGGCCTGTGTGTTGCCCGATGTTCCCCCGGCGCACTCTACATGAAAGATGGGATTGTTGCGATAAACGAGGACGACTGCATATTCTGTAAGGATTGCTTCGGCCCGTGTCCGGCCGTGAAATTCGGAAGGGACGACATGGAAGATCCGCAAGAGAACTGATCTTTTACGAAAACAAACAAATTCTTAAACCTGAGATACCTTGGAGATACGATGAAGATAGACCCTGATGACCTGGCCGCTGTCATGGAACGTGACCCTGCGATACTGGACGAAGAAGATGCGATCAGATTCCACACAGGATTGCATGCGGTATCCATGTACAGAGAGAGTCACAAACTTTGGAAAGAAGGTAAGTTGAAGCAAGCACGCAAGATCAACTATAAGGCTCATTCTCTTACCGGCTGCGATATCCATCCCGGCGCGGTGATCGGAAAAAGATTCTTCATCGATCATGCCACAGGGGTCGTTATCGGCGAAACTGCCATTATCGGTGATGATGTCACACTCTATCAGGGCGTTACCCTCGGCGGCGTTTCCTTTGGAAAGGGAAAAAGACATCCCACTGTGGGGAACAGGGTCGTCTTCGGAGCCAACGCGACCGTTTTAGGAGATATCTTCATAGGTGATGATGTAAGGGTCGGTGCAGGTTCCGTTGTGGTCAAGGATGTTCCGCCCAATAGCACGGTTGTAGGTATTCCCGGAAAAGTAGTGATCAGAGATGGTATTCCGATCGCCAATGACAACAGGTTAAAACATGACGACATACCCGATTGCACCGAAGAACGGATCGCGGAACTTGCCTCTGAAATCGAGAGATTATCGAAAACGATAGAGCAGATGCAATCACAAGTGAAAAAATCATCAAAGAAAACAGACGACCAGTGAATAAGATGTCCTTGAACATACAGAACAACCTTACAAACCGAAAAGAAGAATTCATACCCATAGAGGAAGGGAAGGTCAAACTCTACGTCTGCGGTGTCACCGTTTACGACGACATACATATGGGGCATGCAAGAAGCATGATCGTGTTCGATACTCTCGTCAGATATCTGAGATACATAGGGTACGAGGTCACACACATCACCAACTTCACCGATGTTGACGACAAGATCATCAACAAAGCGAACGAGGAAGGCATTGATCCTCTCGTCCTTTCTGCCCGTTACATAGAACGTTATTTCGAGGATACGGCAAAACTGGGAATAAAAAGAGCAAGCATGTATCCCAAAGCAAGCGAAAGTATGGATTCCATAATCAAAATGGTGGAAACGATCATCGCAAAAGGATTCGCTTATCCCACTTCTGACGGGAGCGTATATTTCGAAGTTAAAAAGGTAAAGGATTACGGTAAACTCTCCAACCAGAAATTGGAAAGCATGGAATCCTCGGGACGCGTGGCCCTTGATGAACAGAAAAAGGATCCGATGGATTTTGCGATATGGAAAGCAGCAAAACCGGGAGAATGCTCCTGGCCGTCCCCATGGGGAAACGGCAGACCGGGCTGGCATATCGAATGTTCGGCCATGATAATGACCCACCTCGGAAACAAAATAGACATTCACGGCGGCGGAAGCGATCTTATCTTCCCACACCACGAAAACGAGATCCTGCAAACGGAAGCGGTAACGGGAGATGTTCTTGCCAACTATTGGATGCATAATGGTATGTTGCAGGTAAAGAACGAGAAGATGTCCAAATCTCTTAATAACTTCTTCAAAGTGAAAGATGTCGCTGAGAAATTCGATGCCTCGACCATAAGATTCTATTTCCTCAACACGCACTACAGCAGCCCGCTGTCATACGGGGAAGATCTCATTCTTGAAGCGCAGGCCGCCCTTAAAAGATTGAAGAACAATTACTTGGACCTCAAGGAATACTCTCAGAACGGCCCTGAACTCAATGATGATGTCTGCGACCTTCTCGAAAAGACAAAAGCGGACTTCATTGCTGCCATGAACGACGACATGAATACCCGTGCCGCCATCGAAGAGATGTTCCAACTGGCACATATCACAAACAAGATGATGGGAGATAATACCCTGTCAAGAAAAAGCGCTTCCAAATTCGTCGATCTTATCGATGAATTCGACAGCATACTGAATATCATGTCCTCGGAAGATGCCAAAAACGACGATTCGCTGAACACTGTGATGGACATCCTGATCGATCTCAGAAAAGAACTGAGACAGAGAAAACAATACGATCTTGCGGATTCGATAAGAGACAAATTAAAAGAAATAGGCATCTCTCTCGAAGATTCCGCAGGCGGAATGAAATGGAAGAAACTCTGAATCTCAGAAAAAAAGCCGAACTGATATCCGGAGGAAGTGTACTCCTTCCCGAAGGATTCGTCATGCCGTATCGGGTTTCCAAATCTACTGCCGGCCCGGGTGCCGGATCGTCTTCTGCGGTGTTCTCTTTTGACGGATTCAGAGTGAAGAAACCGATATCTTATGACTCGGGAGAATTTGAATTACGGGATAATGACACCTACTTATCGATGACCCGGAACGGATCTCCTTTTTTGGATAAAGTGGAGATACAACCGGTGGTCTTCCATTGTCCCGAACAGGCCTTCTTCAATCTTGACCAGAGATGTATGTATAACTGCGCGTTCTGCGCATCCCCGAGATTGAACAAAGATGCGGCGAAGGGTCTAACAGAAAAAACCATCGTTGATCTTGTTAAAAATGCACAAAAGACCGATCGTATCGTCTCCGTATCCATCACAAGCGGCGTGGTTGACAGTGTAGATGCCACGGTCGACAAATTTGTTTCATGTGTGAAAGCACTCAGAGCAGAATTTCCGGACCTTCCCATCGGCGTCGAGCCCTACGTAGGTTCCAGAGAACACTTACTGATGCTGAAAAATGCCGGAGCCGACGAGATAAAGCTCAACATCGAAAGTCCTTCCAAAGAAATATTCAAAAAAGTGTGTCCGGAATTGGAATATGACCTTATATTCAAATTACTGGAAGATGCTGTTCCCATTTTCGGAAAGGGGATGGTGACTTCCAACATCATATTCGGAATGGGGGAGACAGATGAGGAATTAATGGAAGTGTCCGAGCTGCTGTGCTCCAAGGGGATAATACCGACATTGAGAGCATTAAGGGTTACCCCGCTCAACAGAGATCAATTGAAGAATGCTGTCGGAGATCAACCTCCGATAACCCCCGATAGATCTATCAATGTCGCGAATATGCTCAAGAAGATAATGGAAAGACATGACCTCGATACAAGAAAATGTCATACCATGTGTATCGAATGCGGTTGCTGCGATATAATTCCGTTCAGAGATCTTTGAGTTTCAGCCTGTTCTTCAAAGATTCCTGTAGTTCACACGCTTTGCATTTCTTTCCAAGTGTCGGTTCTCCGCATTCGCAACGGTTCAGCTTGGAAGGCGGCACATTCGATACCAACATAGGTTTAAGCGTATCATACGACGAAAGGATACTGAATTTCGAACCCGGAGATCTGTTCTCCAATCTGTCAACGATATCTCTGTATTGGTTTCTCAGTGCTTCCTCGTAGTAAGGACATTCTCCGTCCCAGAATCTAATCCCGGAAACGATCGCATAGAGCATGGATTCCTTTTCGGGTATCATCCTGAGAGGAAGGAAACGAGGTATCAGTCCGGGCTGAACCTTCGTATGCGGTCCGAGTCTTGCAAGTCTTTCGACATCCCCTCTCACAAAATTCATCATGATCGATTGGGCCATATCATCAAGATTATGTCCGGTGGCAAGATATTTCGCTCCGATCTTCCTTGCCTCGTCGTTCATGAGTTTCCTTCTCATTACCCCGCAGTATGTACAGGGGCTGTTCTCACCCGATATCGATGCAACCGTATCCATTTCCAGATCCGATTCCGAAAAAGACCTGAGATGCATCGGGATATCTCGTTCTTTGCAGAAATCCCTCACGATATCCAGACTGGGCGGTCTGTATCCTTCTATTCCCTCGTCTATTGATATTGCGTGTAATCCCACGTCTCCCCTTTCCCTGAAGATCAGATCCAGCATGTGAAGCGTGACCATACTGTCCTTACCGCCGGAGACCGCTACCGCGATCGTATCGCCGGAATGCACATTGATCTGCTTTCTGATCTCTTTTTTCACCCTTTTTTCAGTATAGTTCTTAAAATGTGCATCACAGAGGTGTGTTCCGTTATACTTAATGAAGGTCACTGCATCTTTGGCACAAAGGTCGCACTTCATAACATCAGTACTCGTATTCGTCCGTGGATATCGGAGATTCCAAAAGGTATTCCAGATTCTTGGCGAGTTCTTTCGGGGGGATGTCGGGAATGGAGATGTAAGTCACTCTCCCTCCTTCGGCTTCACTTTTCACAACGGTCTCAAGAAGATTCATCTTTTCCATATCCTGAACATACGTCCAGAATTGTGTATGTTTCCTTGGTACCTGGTCATATTCTTCGCACACGATGGCGTATGTCTTTTCTGCTGCGGTAATACTTACAAATGCTTCCTTCTTTATCGCTCTGGCTATTGACAGCAGTGCCAATTTTCTCTTCAGATCCAAACTTGCCAATTTGTTCTGTGAAACGTTACTGTATATCATCGCATTGGCGGTTCGTACATCATCCCCTGAAATGTATCCTCCGGTATGCTCTTCGGCAAGATTGGCAGCCCTTTCCAACATTTCTATCACTAGCCTCGCATCACCGAAATCCTTGGCAACATCGGCAAGCAGATCCAGAACATCGTCGTCGACCGAACCGGCTATCAGAGCCTCTTCCGCCCTGATCCTTGCGATATCCCTCAATTCGTCCCTGGTGTATCTGTTGAATTTTATCGTATTTGCTCTTTTGAAACTTGATAGGGATGCGTCATCCAGCATCTCCGCCACGGGGTCCTGCGATATCAGTATCATCGAAATTGAAGCATTTCCTTTCAGATCCTCCGTGAATCTTGACAATTGATAGATGAGGTCCTTGTTGCTGGATTTCAGCAACATGTCCACTTCATCCAACGTAATGACAAGAGGGCGAGCCCTCGATTCAATGTGTTTTTTCAGCGACCTAAGCATCTCATCTGCCGAAAACCCTCTGTCGGGGAACCCAGGATCGTAATATCTTATCAGTTGGATAATAATGCCGTGCTCAGTGTTTCGGATCCTGCAATTGATGAATACAGAATCCATCTGTTTATTGTTACTGGCACAATATCCCATCATGTTCTCGCAGAAGCGTTTTGCCGTTACCGTTTTTCCGGTGCCCACGCTCCCCGTCAGGAATGCAGAACATGATCTTCCATCCATTATCATCGGGCGAAAGAGCATCTCCAATCTTTGCATCTGTTCCTCTCTGTGAACAAGCTTTTCTGGAATGTACTCAAAGGACAGTTTCTTCCCGTCCTTGATCACGTTTGATGCTCTGTCGAACATTTCAATTCCTGCTGAAACGCATGAATCCCGAACAACCGATCGTCTCTATGCCTTTCTTCTCCCACACGTCGCATATCTTGTTGATTCCCAACGAGTCAGAGGCCATGTGCCCCGAGACTATCATGTTAATGCTGTATTTCTTCGCCTCTTCGATATGACTTTCGGGGAAATGCATTCCCACTACAGTACCTACACCGGCCTGTGCCAATTTCTCGTACATCTCTTTCGGGCCAGATGTTCCTCCGGTCATTTTCGATATTATCTTTCCGCAGCGGTTCTTCTTGCTTCCGACGATTATCTTCGGAGGATCGTTGTATTTTGACGCTTGTCTGAATTCGGGTTCCGTCATCAGGACCTTTATCACATCTTCCAGATACTTCGGCTGTTCTTTTTCAAATAATCCTTCAAGATGAGCTTGGACCATATTGTCTGCAGGTGAATGGACATTGAACATCAATATGTTCAGAAGTTTCGCCGCATCGACAGACTGATTATAATTCGATCCGAGAACGTTGCGTGAGACCTCGTCCATCCTTCCTTTAATGAGCGCTTCCGTCACATTGATGGGTATTCCCACATCGTGAAACATGTCGGTTTGCATCCACATTACTTCCGGGAACGGTGTCTTCGACATTCCTACGGGGTGATGTGCGACCAAAGCTGAGACCTTTTGACCTTTCTCTTTCAATCTGTCTGCAAGCATTACCTCGCCAGTACCCGCATCGATACCCCACATGAATCTTTCTGCTTCGGTATCTTTTGCAAGTTCTTCACCCCACAGAAGCCTGGAATCCGAATATGGATTCCACAGTCTTTCCATGTCATGATACTGTTTTTCCTCATCGGGAAGTTTATCATAACTTTCCTTGGCCTCTTTGAGCGCCAGATCCACTTCTGCCTTCGGCCTCGGATCGTTCTTTATACCCGTTTCAATGGCCAGTTTATAAGCATCATATACTTTCATTGTCACGTTATGGATTAACGACAATATAACTTATTGTGATTAACTGATGATGGTCCGCATTATTGATCGTCATTGGCAACGTTCTTCGAGCGTTTTCTTATGCTCTCATAGACCATCGTCGTGGCCTCCTCGGAATTTTGATTGAATACTAACGTTCCCTGTAAATGGCGAACAACGATCAGTTTCTTGATGTTACACTGAAGAGATATTTTGTAAGACCCGAACTCCTTATTATTGAATGTCCCTCCCACATATCTCCCGAGATCAGCTCCGAAAGTTCTCAATCCCATGGATATTTCATTTCGAAGTTCTATTGATTTCACATCGTTGTATGGGATGGAAATATCGACCATCAACCCATGAACTTTGAATTCCGAAACTCCCAATTCGACAACTGTTTTTCTTGTCTTGAGCAGACCAAAGATCATCACTACCACACATATCGAAACGGCTACAGTGAGTATTATCACGATAGTAATGATCTGATCTCCATCGAAATCACCTATGAATGGTATCAGACACATGACAACTGACAATACTACGATTGCGATCAGAGAATACATTACCGTGCGATTCATGATACTTGATTACAAAAAGAATATTTTAACTTATCAACCCTTATTATCGAAATCGATATTCTAGATCGAACATTAACTCACTAATTGCAATGCTCAATGGTAATACGGAGAATAAACAGTGGCATTATTGCCGTTTGGCAGTGAGCCCCGACATGTCGGTTCGCTAAACAACCGGCATGACGGGGACTGCCCCGGTAGGAGGTGATATTATCACTGACGGCCGAGGAAGCATCCTCGTTGTCCGTATTACGCTTTTCAACGTGATCATTGAGATCACGCTTGAGATCCCGTAATGCTGACCGACCGATCCACGTAATGGATCCGGTCTCCTCGGAGACCGTTAATCTCCCCACCTGTAAAAATATAGTATTTTTTCGTATTTAACAGATGCGCACCACAATTGACGATGAATATTTCATTAAAATCTCTTAACTTGCCTAACACCACTTATCTAAGAACAAATCTTTATCAGTGTTCGAAACAATAGGCTGTCGTTACCCATGAATGAGATATGGACCGAGAAGTACAGACCAAAGACTTTGAATGAAGTGGTTGGCCAAAAACATGTGACCGAGAGACTCAAAGCATACGTATCATCGGGAAACATGCCGCACCTTCTCCTTACCGGACCGGCGGGAACCGGGAAAACAACATGTTCGCTCGCAATGGCCAGGGAAATGTTCGGCGAAGAATGGAAAGGAAATTTCATTGAACTCAACGCATCCGACGAAAGAGGTATCGACGTTGTTCGCGGAAAGATCAAGGAATTCGCAAGGACCGCCCCTCTGGGAAAAGCGGAATTCAAGATAATCTTCATGGATGAGGCCGATGCACTCACAAGCGACGCTCAGGCGGCGTTGAGAAGAACAATGGAAAAATATTCCAAGATCTGCCGTTTCATTCTTTCATGTAATTATTCTTCAAAGATCATAGATCCTATTCAATCAAGATGTGCGGTATTCAGATTCAGCCCCTTGACAGTGGAAGACGTCAGTGAATATCTCAACATGATCATCAAGAACGAGAATGTCAAGATAGAGAATGATGCACTAGAAGGTCTTGTACATGTTGCAAGAGGGGATCTTAGACGCGCTGTGAATTCCCTGCAGGTTGCCGCATCGCTCGATAAACCGATCACCCTCGAGGTCATATACCAAACGACGGGACAGGCTAAGCCAGAAGAGGTGAAGAAAATGTTGGAAACAGCATTGAACGGCAACTTCGTACTCGCCAGAGAGATGTTGGACAACATCATGATCAACTACGGCCTTTCCGGCCAAGATGTCATCCGTCAGATCCATTCGTTATTCTTCGATCTCAGTATAACCGATTCCGAAAAGGTCAGACTCATGGATAAGACCGGTGAGATCGAATTCCGCATCGTAGAAGGAAGCAATGAAAGGATACAGATCGAAGCGCTGCTCGCCTACCTCGTAATGGTCGGCGGAAGCAAACGCTGATCAGTATCTGTTGTCAAATATACGGTTGGTCTTCTTCTCACTTCTGGGAAGATCCCCTATATCAACGGCCTTCGGGACCACGGTCACTCCGACCGATTCCTTCAACCCTTTCATGACCTCTTTTTCAACGGCCGCCCTTTCATCCTTGGGTATCTCCGTCTCGAAGAATACGGTGATTATGTCTTTGCCGTCGAGATGATCGATCATTATCTGATACTCGCTTCCAGCAGCCGGTATCTTACTGAGTATCTCATCGAACTGTGCCGGGAATATGTTGACTCCTTTTACCTTGACCATGTCGTCCGTTCTTCCGGTAATGATGTCTATCCTCGGGTATCTTGAACCGCAGGGACACTCCCCCGTTATGATCCTCGTAAGGTCGTGCGTACGATACCTTATCAACGGTGCGCCTTCTTTGAGCAAAGTTGTTATCACCAGTTCTCCGACCTGACCGTCGGGTACGGATTTTCCTGTTTTCGGGTCTATGACCTCGAAGTAAAGATAATCGTCCCACATGTGGATGCCGTTCTTGTAATCACAGCTTATCCCTATTCCGGGACCGTATATCTCCGTGAGTCCGTAGATATCGTATAGTTCGACGCCGAGATCGTCCGCGATCCTGTTCCTCATCTTATCTCCCCAGCGTTCGGAACCTATTATCCCTTTTTTGAGAACTATCTTGTCTTTGACCCCTCTCTTGTTTATCTCTTCGGAAAGGAGCAACGCATAGGAGGATGTGGCACAAAGGACCGTGCTCCCGAGGTCCATCATCATCTTGATCTGTTTGTCTGTGTTTCCAGGACCCATGGGGATTACCATTGCGCCGAGCTTTTCCGCACCGTATTGGAACCCGATGCCTGCCGTCCACAATCCGTATCCGGGAGTTATGTGGACCCTGTCCTCGGCCTTGAGCCCTGCCATCCTGTAACAGCGCTCGAACATTGTCCCCCAGTCATCTATATCTTTGCTGGTATAGGGGATGATCACCGGTACGCCTGTGGTACCCGATGATGAATGAATCCTTACGATGTCCTTTTCAGGAACGGCGGATAATCCCAAAGGATATGCATCTCTCAGATCGCTTTTGTCTGTGAATGGAAGTTTCTCAAAATCCGCCTGTGTTTTTACCTTGGAAGTATCAACATTTTTGAATTTCTTTTGATAGAATTCACTTTTGTCCTTGATATTGGACAACATATCAGTTATCTTTTCCAATTGATAGTCGTTCATTCTCATTATAGGTCCTTCTCAATGATGCAACATAATTCGAATATAACCACTTTACGCCATTGATGTATAATATTATACATTAATTTATACATTCGGAGATTTGCATTCGATCTCCGCAAGTATCGTCTTGGCCTCGATACTCCCTCTCGCATGTGCCTTTTTCAACCATTTGACGGCATTGTTATGGCTTTTTACCATTCCTTCTCCGGACAGACTCATCTTTCCGAGTTGACACATCGCATCGGGACTTCCCGCATCAGCAGCCTTGACCAATATCTTGGCAGCCTTGTTCGGATCCCCGCCTGTCCCTCTTCCCTCGAATATCATCATTCCCAGTCTGAAACCGGCCTTTTCATGACCTTCATTCAGACATTTTTCGAATATCGCAATCGCCTCTTTCTCATCTTTCGATATTCCGCGACCTTCCTCTTTCATCACGCCTATCCTGTAAAGCGCCGCGAGACTCCCGTTCTTCGCAGCCTCGTCGTACCATTTGAATGCCTCTTCCCAATTTTGTTCTGTGCCGAACCCTTCCGAGTACATATGAGCAAGATTGAATTGTGCCCTGGCGTAACCTTGTTCTGCAGACTTTTTGTATAGATCTATCGCCTTCACCGGATCCTGATTTGCTCCGAATCCATGTGCAAGCATGTATCCCATGTTGCATTGTCCTTCGGGGTCTCCCTGTCTTGCCGACAATCTGAACCACATGAACGCTTTGTCAATATCTTTGGCAACCCCGTTCCCTTCGAAATAAATGTATCCCAGCGCGTTCTGCGCGTTCGGGTCTCCGGATGTTGCCGCATCCATGACCTCTTTGAATCCCAATCCATCACCTCTTGATGACTGCAGAGTTCCTTACATGGGTCTCTGGATGGTTCATATAACGTGTTAGACTGTAATACGCAGCGAGGTATCCGTTCGCTGCTGCCATGGTGTAATACTTCACAGCCTCTCCCAGATCCTTCTTGACCCCTCGACCTTCTTCATAAAGGCTGCCCATGACGAATTGCGCATCCTCCGAACCCGCCAATGATGCTTTTGACAGCATTTCAACCGCCTGACGATCGCTGCGTTTGACGAATATGCCACTGTGATACATCAACGCCAAAGTGAACATCGCCGTGGGATTCCCCAGGTCTGCCGCATTCTGATAGTTAAGGAACGCGCTCTGATCGTCACCGATCTCCAGGAACTGATCCGCCTGTGCCAATGCCTCGTCTCTTGTGGCCTTTTCTTTCTCGACATCGGTCTCTCTGAGTTTCGCTTCCCTCTCTTCCAATGTGTCGGTCGTCTTTCCGCTCAGTGCGCCGAGGACCGCCCTCCAGCATATCGAACATTTCTCATGCCCCATATCGGCCCCGAACTTGTACCATCTACCGGCTTCAAAAAGATCCAAATCAATGTTGAAAAGTCCGTATTCGAAGTTCTTTCCGATCCAATAATACAGGTCGGCATCCCCGGTGATCCCCACCTTCGAATACCACATCTCCTGTTCCACGATGTTCGGTACTATTCCAACACCTTTTCCGAACATATATCCTGTCATGAATTGGGCCATGGGTAATCCCTGCTCCGCCGCAGAATACATCCATTCAAACGCCAACCTATCATCTTTGGGAACCAATCCTCCCAGAAGATAATGGATTCCGATCTCCATCTTAGCCTCGGGAACCCCTGCTTCGGCAGCTGCCTTCGCATAGAACATGAAAAGATCGTCGTCGTTCTCCGCGATGGTCCCATCCCGGAATATCTTCGCGAGTTCCCACTTTGCCCTGGAACATCCGGATTCGGAAGATTTGATATACCACTTCATAGCCGATTCGAAATCGGGGTCCACACTCTTACCGAAATGATACATATATGCAAGACCCAGCCTGGCATAAGGATTGCCGGCTTCGGCATCACTGAAGATCTTCTTGTCCAATCTCATGGGGCTCATTGATGATCATCTCATCTTCTCTTTCCTGATCTTTTCAAGGAGAGTGGCAGCATCCCTGTCTCCCTGCCTTGCAGCAAGAGAAAGATACTTCTTTGCCCTAGGGATGTTCTGTTTTAAGTATTCTCCTTCCATGTATAACTTTCCCAAGTAATACTGTCCTTCGTAGTATCCCGCATCCGCCGATTCAGTAATGAATTTCAATCCTCTTTCGACATCCGCCTCGATCCCTGCCCCGGTTATCAACAACATGCCCATCAGGGCCTTTGCTCCGGGGTGACCTTGTTCTGCAGCCTCTCCGAACCATATCGCAGCCTCCGTCGGGTTCTTTTCGACGCCTCTTCCTTCGTAACAGAAACATCCCAAACAATACTGGGAATTCACTTCTCCCATCTCTGCGGCATCCCTGAACAATTTGGCCGCGATCCTTTCGTCCTGCTCAAAATAACTGCCGTTACCGTACATACAGGCCAACGCATATTGTGCGTACCCGTTGCAGGAATCCGCAGCCTTTTGAAACCATTTCGCCGATATCGATTCGTCTTTCGGAACCACTTGTCCCTCGAACCTCATGTTAGCATAATCGACCATTGCCTGCTGGAATCCCGCTTCGCAGGATGCCTCCAACAATTCGATGGCCTTATGGGGATCTCTCTTTACTCCTTGACCATAAGCGTAGAACATTCCCAACTGATACATCGCTTCGCTGTGACCGGATGCCGCCGCCTTTTCCAAGAGAACTGCGGCCCTCTTGGGATCGTAGTTCTTGGTCTTTGGTATCATGTGTATGCTGGCAAGCGAATATTGCGCCTCGGGGTTTCCCGCATCGGCCGCCATATTATACCATTTCATGGCCTCGAAGGTATTCACATCGGTGTAACACAATCCCGCATCATACATCTCTCCGAGATGATACATCGCTTCGGCATTACCGAGTTCGGCAGAACGTCTTAACCATTTCACGGCGGAATCTCTGTCCTTTTTGACCCCTTTTCCCATCATGTACATGTAACCGATAGCGTTCTGTGCATACGCATCATCATTCTCTGCACAGACCGTATACCATCTCACCGCCGCCCTGTGATCTTTCTTCACAGGATCGGTTCCATTCGTATACATCTCGAACAGTTTTTTGCATGCATCGGTGTTTCCCTGTTCTCCTTCCAACTTGAGCCTTATCAATTGCTCGGCCTCGGATTCGCTGCACCTCTCGATCTCGTCCTTCGTGATCTTGGACGCTTCGTCTCCCCCGGACCCTCCCAACAAGAACAGATCCATTGCCGTTAATTTGTCTTGAATCGTGCACGTTCCGGTGTAAAGGAAAAGACCGTGCAGATATTGGGCTCCTTGATGTCCTTTGGACGAAAGCGATTCCACTATCTCGAACGCTTTCTTGAGATCGTACGTGGGTGATGTACAATCCATATGGGCCCGTGCAGCGGCATAATCACTTATTCCGGATGTTTCGGAAGGCATATTCTCGCCATATGTCTTTCTTATTTATGATTTTAGCTGGACAATATGGATATTTTCATCGCAAAATGGAATCTGTTTACGTAAAAGTTATAATGCCCCTCTCCAATAATCCATTATGCAAGAACTTTCCGGCATTCCCTTTGAAAGCCAGATGGAGCCGCTGGAATGGGCAAAATTCGTTGTACGAACACGTTCGGACAAGAATTATACCGCCGCATTCTCCATTCTGTCTGAGTCTGCCAACATGGGTTCAGCTGATGCTGAGTTCTGCCTCGGGTTGATATATGCCAGAGGTCAGGGTGTGGTCAAGGACCTCAGAGCTTGCAAATATTGGTTCGAAAGGGCTGCGGATTCGGGAAACATGAGCGCCATGTATTTCCTGGGAAAGATGTACAGCACGGGACACGGTGTCGAAAAGAATATCGAAAAGGCTGTGGAACTTCTCACTCCTCCTTCGGAAAACGGTGATGCCCGCGCACAGTATGTTCTTGGATTGATACATTTCAACGGAGAGACCGTGCCAAAGGACCTGGATATGGCCGTGGAACTTTTCACAAAATCCGCCGAATCGGGTTATTCCGAATCTCAATTCGTTCTTGGACAACTATACAAAACAGGATACGGGGTGGAGAAAGACACCGCGACCGCGGTGGATTGGCTCATGTCCGCTGCCATGAACAAACATAAGGGTGCCCAGATCCTTCTGGGCAATATGTACAACACCGGAGACGGCGTTCCTCAGAACAAGGAAGAGGCCGACAGATGGTATGATATGTACGATGAGCTTATTTCAGCCCTCTGATCTTGCCATCCTCTGTCAGGTCCATTTTCAAAGCAGCGGGAGTTTTTGATAATCCCGGCATAAGCATTATACTGCCGCAGATGGGGACCACGAACCCTGCACCTGCCGATACAGTAACCTCTCTGACATTGAGTTTCCAGCCTTTGGGCGCACCCTTCAACTCGGGTACATCGGATATCGAATACTGTGTTTTGGCGATGCAGATCGGGAGATGTCCGAATCCCTTCGATTCCAGGTCTTGAAGTGTTTTGCTAGCCGGTCCCGAATATATGACACCGTCCGCACCGTATATTTTGGTGGCAATGGTCTCGATCTTCTTCTTTAATGTTATATTATCATCATAGAGCAGTTTGAAGTCCTTCTCTCCTTTGTCTATTATCTCAACGACCTTTTTGGCGAGTTCTTCTGCACCCTTTCCGCCTTCCATGAAAGCATCCGACTGAACGCAGTGGACCCCTTTTCCCTTGCAGTGGTCTCTCAACATCTGCATATGTTCCGGATCATCGAATGAGAAATGGTTGATTGATACCACGACAGGGACTCCGTATCCCTTAACGTTCTCGATGTGTTTGTCGAGATTGGATAGTCCGCTCTCCAAAGCTTCTTTCGTCAAGGTCTCGGGCTGTTCCAATATTGCCCCACCGTGTGTCATCAAAGCGCGTATCGATGCGACGATCACCACACAATCGGGCGATATGCCTGCCTGCCTGCAAACAACATCCATGAATTTCTCTCCGCCGAGGTCGGCAGCGAATCCCGCTTCAGTGACCGCGTAATCTCCCAACTTCATTGCGTATCTCGTTGCTATGACGCTGTTGTTCCCGTGTGCTATGTTCGCGAAGGGGAAACCATGAACGAATACCGGCTGTCCTTCAAGCGTTTGTACAAGATTCGGTTTGATGGCATCTTTCAGCAATATCATCATCGCACCTACACATCCGAGGTCCTTGACAGTGACCATGTCTCCCGAATAAGTGTATGCCACGACCATCCGTTCCAATCTCGCCCTGAGATCGCTGTATCCTGAGGACAATGCCAATATCGCAGATATCTCCGATGCGGATGTGATCAGGAAACCGCTTTCGCGTGTCACGCCTCCAGAAAGCTTTCCTCCGCCCAATCCCACAATGATCTCCCTGAGTTCACGGCAGTTCATATCCATGGTTTTCTTCAAGACTATCTTGGAAGGGTCTATGTTCAGAGGATTGTCTCTCACGAGATTGTTCTCCAATATCGCCGATAGGAGATTATGTGCGGAAGACACAGCGTGTATGTCTCCGGTGAAATGAAGATCGATATCCCACATGGGGTATACCTGAGAGTAACCTCCTCCCGTTGCTCCGCCTTTGACTCCGAAGGTCGGTCCGACGGATGGCTCCCTAAGAGCTCCGACGACCTTTTTGCCGATACGACTGAGTCCCTGTATCAGACCGATCGTGGTAACGGTCTTCCCTTCGCCTGCGGGGGTCGGGGTGACAGCGGTGACCATGATCAGTTTCCCGTTCTTGTTGTCATCGAACCTTGAAAGTACATCCAACGGCACTTTGGCTATGTATTTCCCATATTGTTCGATATCATCGGGAGATAATCCTATCGTCTTCACAATATCGTTTATGTGTTTTACATTAGCCTCTTCTTCGATCTCGATATCATTCTTCATTGGCTCTGAATAACTTGCTGAATAGATAAATATGACAGATAAATAACATTAAAAAATATCTACTTTAATTGACATTGGGTCAGAATGAAGGGATACGGATCATATATTTTCGACCTGGACAATACGCTCGTGGATTCCAGCCGAGGTTATACGATCGCATTCTCCAAAGCCTTCGAGGAATACGGTATCCCTTATCATGAGGAAAGGTACAACGAATACATCAGAATGCCTTTCAACATCCTTTTCTCGCACTATTATCCCAATTCACCATGCAAGTACAGGGACTTCGTATCCTTGATCGTAAGCACTTACGACAAAACACACCTGGATTGCGTCAGACTTTTTCCCGACGCAGAAGCCTGCATCGAAATCCTGCTAAAGAAGGAGAAGACCCTGGGTGTCGTTTCGAATTCATATACAAAACACATCAACGGTATCCTGTCCAAATTGGGTGTCCTTGATCTGTTCTCGTCTGTTGTCGGTACCGACCGAGTGGTCATGTCGAAACCGGATCCGGAGCCTGTTCTGCTGTGCATGTCGGAGATGGATTCTGTTCCCGAAGAGACCATAATGGTCGGGGACAGCGACAACGATGTGATTGCCGGAAAACTCGCGGGATCGGACACTGCGCTCATCGACAGAACAGGTGCCGTCCGTCGCGATGCATCGCCCACTTTCCACATTTCTTCCCTGTCGGAATTGGTTGACATAAAAACAATCTGGTAATATGGATAGTTGGATTTTGTTCTACGAATTTCGTAGAGCGAAAAAATAACGACAAAAAGCACTATCGTACACTGCACGGTATTCGAAATTCGTAGATATGAACAAACCTATTTTATATCGTGCAGTATATACTTTATTCGATGGGACATGAAGGTAGGTATAGACCTCGGAACAACGTACTC
>JGI994J12354_10000564_pt1 | contig 36829 bp, 30 predicted proteins | sample IntmicLarv3ML3BL_FD_12354 | JGI IMG/M metagenome (IMG submission 12354) | reverse complement strand
AAAAGGCTGTTAAAACAGATTATAACCAAGCCTTAACAGCCATAAACAAAAACTTTAATTATAAATACATATTAAAAGTTTACACAAAAGTAGGGATAGACCCTACTAATCTTGATGTTAATGTAACCAATACCTATCTAAACACTCATTATGCTTCTCAATTTGAATATTATTTAACTACAAACACAATTTCTTTTACACCTATAAAAATGTTAAAAGCGACAATACCTATTCCCTAATTTTTACCGGAGACTTTTATGAAAACGATACTATTATTATTTATTTTTATATCTTTGTTATCTTTTTCCTTTGGGCAAGAAAATATCATACCTTTTCAAGCTCCTGAAATGCCACTCTATCAAAAACTTATAGAAATGTCTGATGCAGAAGAATCATTTTTACGTCAAAATAATGACTCTGCTCAATTGATGAAAACTACTTTACCTACAATAAATTGGATAAGATCAAACAATATAAGCTTCACCTCAAAATCATCATCAACCGGCTATTATTTTCTCATCATGATGGAAGAGTGGAGGACAAACGATTTAAAATATATACTTATTTTCACAGATTCAACCAAATATTTAAATATTAATCTTGATTTTGATGCTTTGTATACTCTTACGAGCAATAAAAATGGATCGATGATTTTGATGCGATGGGGTGATTTCGTTAATTGGCCTCCAACAGACCCTGCCAGAGTATTGACTGGCACAGAAACTGAAGATAATTTATTGTTAGATAATTCTAATCTAATAAATTATGACACAAATAATGCTGATAGTATAGTTTTTTTCAATTTTATAGAATCTGAAGAAACATATATTCCCTACAAAGTTTTAACCGGAGAAAAACTTAAAACTTCATATAAAGGAAATCTCGATGAATATTTTTCGCAATATATGGGGATTATGTCAGAAACAAATATTCTTGGTATCACAACTATCGGTTCTGATGTCTATACAAAAAAAGCAATGGCTTTATACAACTTTGAAAGTGATGAATGGAGCACAAGAATTATAACTCCGCCGTTACCTATAGCCTTAGATGAAAGATTGGAAAACTACTATGCTGACGTCTATTATTATGGTGGTGGTATTGCTCCATTTGCTGTATGGGATACTGATAGCATAGTATATAATGCCAGATATAAAACTTATTCAAAGAATGAAACTGTATGCTTAACGGTTATGATAAAAGAGAACTTTAGCGGGGAATACGAAATTTTAACATGGTCAATGCATTATGATTATGAAGATGATTCTAAATCAGCAAAAGATATGATAAATACTACATATGACAGATTTTTTTATCCTACAAATGACGGCAAAATAGAATCTTTTTATTCAACAGTAAATAATAAATATGAATTATTGTTTGATGTAGATCAGTTGAATAATTGCATTTTATTTTTACGCGGAGGAACACCTTGGAAATTAGATTTATAAATACGCAACATATATATCCTAAAATTTTAATTGTAATAATTCTCTTTTCTACATACTTGTGTTGTGCCGAACAAGAATACATTATAGAGAAAAATAAATTGGAAATATTAGCACATACACAGAGGTTTTACTTTGATATATTACCGCTGCATAAAGATAGCGGCAAAAACTTTTTGATGCTATCATTTTCAAATTTTGTAGAAAATCATCAAAATGAGCTTAATTATTATCAAAAAGAGCTTGTTGCATTTTTAGAAAGCTGTACTTCTGAGGAAAAAGATTTTATTCAACTCCGGTCAGAAGAAGTCTTAAGTTATATAGATAACCTGTTATTAGATACTGACCCCGTAACAGGAGAACTTTCTGAAAATTCTAAAGAAAAATATAAAATAGTAGAAACCAGATATAAGTATAATCGTTTAGAAAAAAAAATATCTGAATATAATACAGATATAAATCAATTAAAAGTATTACTAATAAGTGAATTTTTCAATCATGGTCAACAAAACATTAATTCAGAAGTCCATTTATATAATTACAATTATGTTACAAATACTATCTTTCACTATCCAAATAAAAATTATGCACATCTATTTTTATTTGACTCACGCGAAAGCATGTACACATCTCCTGTCATATACAAAACAGAAGGTGGGACTGCTTTTTTAAAATTTGACTCTATAAACAAATCAATAAAAGAGCATCTCATTTTTACAGATTTATCTACATTAAAAATTTTCAACGCTTTAGGTGAAGAGTTATTTGATGTATCATTCTTAAACAATTATTTTTCTAAAGAAGAAGTAAGTGATTTGATCAGCTTTAATGACACGTTAAAAATAGACCAAGATAACACAAACGTAATTGGGTTACTCGGCAAACAAAAAAAACATGAGAACGATCGACCACCATTACCATATAGCGAACTATATTACTTCTATACAACAGATGATAAAATTTTAAGATTAGAAACTATCGTTGATATTGGCGAACATGATGAATATCTTCCCACTGTATTTGATTTTATTAGTCCGCGCGTAGGTGATGAAGTTACTTTTGGCAAGCCTACTATTTATAATGAAGATAAAATTTTATATTGGTACGCTATTGAGCCTTCTTATGACGATAAAGCAGTTATGTACGTTCTTGCCTGCAATGATGGTGAAAAAACGTATTATATTGATGCCTGTCTTGTCATAAAAAAAGCGATCAATTTTTATGAAGTGAGGCATTGGGAAAACGATTCCTGGGTCATAAATACTTGGCATGACAGATGGGCTGAGAATATGGCTGAACAGATATTATCTGAAGACACTCGTGTTATGCCTTTAATAGGTTTAGATGCTGGTGGTAAGATTATATGTTATAACCCTTTTAGATCACAAATAACCGGATTTGAACTCAAAAACATAAAAACTATACAATAAAACTAATCAGATAACTTAGATCTTTTTGTCTTTACTGATTATCACCCGATTTCTTTTCCGCGTTTGTCGCTGATTTTTCAACATTAGCGGCAACAGCTGGTTCAGGAAGAACTATAGGTATAATAGACTTATTTAGAAAAGGATCATTTACCACATAATTTCTCATCAATTCAGTAAATTTCGCCTGATCTTCCGGCGCAGCTTTATTCAAGTCCTGAATCTGTACCGCGTAATAATCTGTTGCAACAAACACGAAATTCACTTCATCAATACTATAATTTTCATCAATAAATTTATGAATAAACGAACCTTCAACACAGCGTACGGTTATTTTTTCACCACGTTTAACTGAACGCATTTCAAGATTACCACTCCCTGTTACTTGGTTTATTGTCGGCGGAAAATTAATCTCATCTATAGAACAGTCACCGGAAAAAGCATCGCCGCTTATCTTTTCAACGCCGTAATTTAAATCAACCATTTTTAGATGCCCGGCGTTTGAAAACGCGTTAGACATAATCTCTTTTATTTTACCGTTCACTGTTATATTTTCTGCAGTGCCGGAAGAAAAAGCATAAGACCCGATAGCTGTCAGATGACGAATCATGCCGTTTACAGCGACTGGGTTACGATCGTTTGACACAATTTCACCATACAGATAAACTATGGGTGAATCACCGTCATACTTTAAGAGAGTTCCGTTTACAAATGCCATATCATTATCAAATCCGGTGTATTTTAGAGAATAAGGATTTAAGTTATTTACAAACGCGAAATTCTTGATGTTATCTGCGCCAAAAAGCTCACTATTGACGTTAGCAACGCTTGAAATAAACACAGACTCAAGCTTTGTACACCCCAAAAGCACGTCAGATTTTATCTCTTTTACAGAGTCGAAAAATGTAATACTCTTTAAATTAGCACAATTTTCAAAGGCACCACGCCTAACTTCTGTTATTGTCCCTCCAATAACTACTTCTGTTATCTCACCGTGCCCGGCAAAAACTTTTTCACCGATCCCAAACACTTTTACTGTTCCGTCATGATAAAAATATTTACCATTTATACTTAACGGCATCCTGTTTTCTTTTTTTGCATTGGACTCCGAAACGGACTCAGTTTGTTTTTCATCTGTTTTCGAAACATCATTAACCTTATATAGTGCTATATAGCCGTCAATGATAATAAATTCATCGGTAACAGCACTATTTTTGTAATTGATATTGTCAAGGCTTGTTGTTCCGCTGCCAAAAACAAAATGATCAACAAGTGTATTATCCGGTATAGTTATAGTTTTTAAGTTTGAACAATTTGAAAATGCTTCACGTCCAATATAATGAATACTGTCCGGAATAGTTATTTCTTCCAATTTCCTGCAAAAAGCAAAAGTCAAAGGCTCAATAACCGCAAAATATCCGTTTTGCGGAAAAACAACATTCTGAAGTTTTATGCAGCCATAAAAAGCTGATGGCCCTATATATCCGGTATCACGCGGAAGAGTTATAGATACAAGAGCAGTACAGTTTGAAAAAGCGCTATTTGAGATGGAGTCAAGACTTCTACCCTTAAAGGTAACATCTTCGAGATATTTGCAGTCCATAAAGGAATATGATCCTATAGACTTTACGGTTGAAGGAATGATGACACCGCGAATATATTTATCACCGCGAAATACATTATCACCTATGGAATTAACCTCCTGAAATAGTACTCTTTGCGGTATTTTTACCTCTTCAGAAAATCCTATATATTTTATGAGTGTGTTATTAACTACTATAAAGCCGCGTGTTAGACATAAAAATATAAGTGTTATTACCGCTATCGGCAAAATAAAATATAAAAAAAGGTATTTAATAAAATGTTTTGCTCTGCGTTTTCTTTTTATTTTTTCTCTTTCACCTATTATTGCTTTTTCATCTATATTACCATGTTCGTCTAAATTGAAGTTATTTTTAGCCATCATTCTCTCCGCTGTCCCAATTTTTGTATATAATTACCAATCTTTAAAATACAGTATAAAAGCTATAAAATGTATATCACAATTTAAAAATATAAGTGGATATCTTTCTTTTATCAATAAGATTTTGCGAATAACACTCGGGTTATAGCTTCTTTTCCGCAACAAATACATTTTCCAGTCCCGTGTTCTTCCGCATCAAAAGGTATATTGCGGATAGAAACCGAAAGGTCATCATTGACAGAACTCTCACATTTTTCACTGCCACACCAGTAGCTGTAAACAAATCCGCCATGTATCTCCGGTTGCGTTTTACTTTCCGGAGTGAAAAATTTATAAAATTCATTATGATCTGTTATAACGCGGCTGTTATCTTCCCTATACATAAGCGCACGGTTATAAAGATTATCCTGAATGTCTACTAAAATATTGCTTATAGTTGCCAAAAGCTCACTCTTTGAGATAGCGTACCGCTCATTTCGTGCCTTATCTCTTCTGCCTAAAAAAACTGTTTTTTCTTCAATTTCTCGTTTGCCAATTTCAGCAATTAACGGGATTCCTTTCTTTACCCAACTCCAGCTCTTCTCACCGGCATTAATATCTCTACGATCAACAGTGACCCTGACAGGTCTACCATCAAATGTCACTTCACTCAGTTCTCCTGACAATTCTCCGCAATAACTCATAACATCGGAAAAGTCTTCATCTTTTCTTATAATCGGCAACAACACTATGTGTTGAGGTGCAAGTTTTGGCGGAACAACTAACCCGTTATCATCTGCGTGAATCATAATCATACCACCGATCAATCTCGTTGAAACTCCCCAGGAAGTTGTCCAGGCATATTCTTCTGTTCCTGTGCGTGACTGATATTTTATACCTGATGATTTTGCAAAATTCTGTCCTAAAAAGTGTGACGTACCGGACTGTAATGCTTTTCTGTCTTGCATCATAGCTTCAATGCTGTAAGTCTCTACAGCACCCGGGAAACGTTCTCCGCGGCTCTTTCTTCCGGTTACAACAGGCATGGCAAGATATTCACAAGCGAATTTCTCATAAACACGAAGCATTTGCAGGGTTTCTTCGATAGCCTCTCTTTCAGTCTCGTGAGCAGTATGGCCTTCTTGCCAAAGGAACTCAGCTGTGCGAAGAAACATTCTAGTGCGCATTTCCCAGCGAACAACATTTGCCCATTGATTTATTAAGATAGGCAAATCGCGATAGCTCTCTACCCATTTGGCATATGTATCGCCAATAATAGTTTCAGAAGTCGGCCTAACGACTAAGGGAGTCTCCAGTTCACCATCCGGAATCAATTTTCCATCAACTTCCTTTAATCTATGATGTGTAACAACAGCGCATTCTTTTGCAAATCCATCAACATGCTCAGCCTCTTTTTCAAAATAACTTAGAGGGATAAACAGCGGAAAATAAGCGTTTTCATGTCCTGTAGCTTTAAACATATCGTCAAGCGCGCGCTGAATATTTTCCCAAATAGCATAACCCCAGGGCTTAATAACCATACATCCGCGAACAGAACTGTTCTCAGCCATATCTGCAGCTTTAACAACTTCCTGATACCATTCTGAATAATTTTCTTGCCGTGTTGGAGTTATCGCAGTTTTTCCGCCTACCATTTTATTCTAAAACCTCCGCTAAATAATTATATATATTGAGTGTATATTATAAATTATAGCATAATTAAGCGCTGTTTGCAACTTATAAAAGTTTATGCTATAATATCTTTATGAGGCATTGGGAAAAGTCAGACGAGGAATTATTAAAAGAGTGCGACTGGTATGCCGGTCGAGCTAGCGGTCCCGGCGGTCAAAAGAGAAATAAAACACATAGCGCCATAAATATTATTCATACTCCAACAAAAGTATCGGCAATAGCAAACGAACATCGAATGCAGGGAGAAAACCGACGATTAGCGCTAAAACGGCTGAGAATGCAGCTTATGTTGGAATTTCGCGATGAGATAGACGTTAATATTTTCATTTTGCCTGACTACGTTCAGCAGCAAATAGATAATAAAGGAAAACTGCGTGTTAATGTAAAAAATGAACTCTATCTGCAAATAACTGCTCTTATGCTTGACCTTATGTACACATTCCACGGTGAGGTCGCGCCCTGCGCTAAATGCTTGGGGATAACAACAACAAACTTTATAAACCTGCTCTCTGAAAATGATAAAGTATGGACTGCGGCTAGAAGAATCAGAGATCAATTCGGACATCACGCGTTAAAAGCAAAGTAAGATTTATATATTTTCTTGTTTGGATATTCCTATTTTTTTATTCTATAAAACTATTATAACGCTGTTCTTTCTACAAAAAGAACAGCGTTATAATAGTTAAATATTTCAAGAAAAACTTCTTTTAAAAAATATTAAAAAAAAAGCCTTAAATGACGCCCTGATCTATCATAGCGTCAGCGACTTTTCTAAATCCGGCTATATTAGCGCCCATCACGTAATTATCCGGCTGACCGAATTCTGTAGCAGCTGCCCTGGCGTTAGCGTGAATGCTCTTCATGATACCATGAAGCTTTGCGTCCACTTCTTCAGCGCTCCAGCTAAGACGCTCAGAATTTTGAGACATTTCAAGACCGGAAGTAGCAACACCGCCGGCATTAGCTGCTTTACCGGGAGCATAAAGGAAGCTGTTAGATGCGAGGAATACTTCTATAGCCTCAGGTGTGCTTGGCATATTAGCTCCTTCGGAAACCAGTTTACAACCATTAGCAACAAGTGTTTTTGCTTCTTCACCATTTAACTCATTCTGGGTTGCGCTTGGGAACGCGCAGTCACAAACAATACCCCATGGTCTCTCACCTGCCTTATAAGTAACACCACTAAATTTATCAGCATACTCTGATATACGACCGCGATTAATATTTTTAAGATCCTTAACCCAAGCAAGTTTTTCAGCAGTGATCCCTTCTGGGTCATAAATAGTTCCGCCGGAGTCAGATAAACTAACAACTTTGCCGCCAAACTGATTGATTTTTTCAACAGTATATTGCGCAACATTTCCGGAACCGGAGACTGTACAAACCTTCCCTTCCATTGAATCATTATGAGCAAAAAGCATTTCCTGAGCAAAATAAACTGATCCATAACCTGTTGCTTCAGGACGGATAAGTGAACCACCCCAGTTAAGACCTTTACCAGTCAAAACACCAACGAATTCATTGCGTATTTTGCGGTATTGACCGAACATAAAACCAATCTCACGGCCGCCTACACCAATATCACCGGCAGGAACATCAGTATTGCTGCCAATATACCTTTGTAACTCTGTCATAAATGCCTGACAAAAACGCATTACTTCACCATCACTCTTTCCTTTTGGATCAAAATCAGATCCACCTTTGCCGCCGCCCATAGGCAGAGTAGTCAGTGAATTTTTGAAAATCTGCTCAAAACCTAAAAATTTAATAATCGAAAGGTTAACAGATGGATGAAAGCGGAGTCCTCCTTTATATGGACCTATCGCGCTGTTAAACTGTACGCGATAACCGCGGTTTACCTGAACTTTTCCGCTATCATCAACCCAAGGAACTCTAAATAACATTGTACGTTCAGGTTCTACAATTCTTTCTAATACACCGGCTTTTTCATATTTGTCATTACGCTCTATTGCCGGAGCAATGGTCTCAAAAACTTCTGCTACAGCCTGTAAAAACTCAGGCTGATCCGCATTTTTAGTCCTTGTCGCATTTAAAACAGATGCTACATAACTATTCATTCTTTTCCCTCCAAAATTTATTTTACTTATTTTTTTTTAAAATACAAAAAAAACATAGCACCGATAGTGGCGCTATGTTCTATTGTTAACTACTTTTATTGACACTTTCTATTCGTTGGTCAGTTTGCCAAATCGAGGTGTCTTCAGTATGTAACCGAGAGACATCAACTACGGCTGCTAACATGGCAGCCTGAGTTATATAGTTAAAAGCTCTCAGTGTTCTTACATTTATCATACCATATTATTATATCATTTTTCAAATATTCATGTCAAGAAGTTTATACATTTTTTTAGATTATATAACAAAAAAATATAGATTAATTGGATGAAGTTAAAAAATGGCTCCCGAGGTAGGACTTGAACCTACAACCTACGGATTAACAGTCCGCCGCTCTGCCGATTGAGCTACTCGGGAACGATAAATATTATTCATGAAATCGCCGTGTTGAAGTCGGCACGATAAAAATTATACCAAATATTAATAATGATGTCAATAGATTTACGACTAAATTTATTACTTTTTTATATTTTATTTGTTTGAAAAGCCAATAAAAAATCCCGCGAAGTTATCATATCTGTTAAGTCTGCGCGGGATTATTTATATTTATCACCGATTAAAAATTTATGACACTAATGATTTAGCAAGGTCAACTGCGCTTGCTGCGTCAGATGAATAGCCGTCAGCGCCAATCTCATCAGCAAACTTCTGAGTTACAGGAGCGCCGCCAATCATAACTTTAATTTTACCTTTACCCTCTGATGCGTTCAAAACATCAATAGTGCTCTTCATTGATGGCATTGTTGTGGTCAAAAGAGCAGATAAAGCTATAATGTCAGCACCTTTTTCTATAGCTGTATTAACATAGTTTTCAGCTTCAACATCAACACCTAAATCAATAACATCAAAACCATTACCCTGGAGCATCATAGCTACAAGATTCTTTCCAATGTCATGAAGGTCACCTTTTACAGTACCAATAACAACTGTACCTGCCGGCTTAACACCGCTCTCTTCTAAGAGTGGTTTTATAATTTCCATACAAGACTTCATAGCACGAGCTGCTATAAGAACTTCAGGAACATAAAATTCATTAGCTTTGAATTTTGAACCTACAACATTCATACCGGCGATAAGTCCTAAAGTGATGATATCACCAACATAAACTCCTTCTGCTAAAGCTTCATTTACGATAGCTACTGCGTCATTTTTTTTGCCGCCGATAATAGATTGAGCGAGTAAATTTAAATCTGCTGCCATTATTCTCTCCTTAAATAGTTTATACTTCTGTATAAACTTTATAGCATATATAGAATACTATTTTTTACAAACTTTTTCAAGTCTTATTTTACAAAAATTAGTGCTTTTTTTGGTAATATGGTGACTTTACTGGTTTTTTTATAGTACAAAATCAAAAAAAATAGTTAGTTAGAAATATGACCGCTTATAAAAGCGGTCATATTATCTGATAAACTTAATTTGAAGATGAAAAATCAAGCGGTTTAAAATTATATTAATTTAGGCATTAATTATATAATATTATATGAAGGTAAATTCGTAACCACATGCACAGGAATAGCATTTGCCGTGCTTCCAACACTCATGTAAGAATTACCTGCACTATTCAGTGAGTCTAAACTATACCGTACCAATCCATACGTTGGAATATTGAATAGTGAGTTATTCTGGGAAGATACAGATATACTTGAACTTCCGGAAATATTTGTAACCTTAATTATCACTGAAGTTTCCGGTAAAATATATATTTCTTTTATAGTTCTAATCGGAACACCATTATATACAATATCATGATACCTTATAAGCGCCGTATAGTCATTGCTCAAAACATCTTTAGAGATCTCAGAATCAGCATGAGTTTCCGGTTCAGGGCTTGGTATCGCGTTAGAGTCATATAAAGATACTCTCTCCGTAGTACTGCCATAATAAGCTATTGTTTGAACCATTGGATTATCCGGTTGAACTGAAATATTACTGGCATAAGCAGGGTTTGGTATATCAACAGGAGGATTATAACCGCCACCACCGCCACCTTCATCACTCCCACCTTTATCTTTGTTTCCGCCGCAACCGGCAATAACAAACATGAACAGCATGGTGTACATTAGTATGATTATCACAGAAAAAATTTTATTCATTATTATTTACCTCTATAAATATTATACACTATATAAAATACAAATTTCAAGTGTCCCATCAAAAAAAAGAAAAATATTTAAAATTACAGTAATGTTAAACATATGCTAACTCAGTTTCTGATTCCAATTTATTATAAAATATGGTATAATAATATAATTGTTACAAATATAATGAATTACTTACTTATATCAATTTTAGATGTTTGTTCAATATAAAAAAAGATGCCGTCAATTTTAAACTCAATACAAAGAATAGAAAGCCTTGAAAAATGCGCAGAAAGTAAAAATAATCTGCCGGCAAAACTCCACCCAACATCCAAAATACTTCTTGTATTTATCTATATAATAGCAGTTGTATCGTGTAAAAGGACGGACATACTGCCGCTTATTATGTTATCTATTATACCTATTATTTGCTATAGTTTGATAGATATTTCGGCAAAAGAAGTGTTAGTTCGGATAGCTATTGCCCTGCCATTTGCTTTTTTTGCGACAATTTTCAATATCTTTATTGATCATGAACCGCTTGTCATTATTGGCGGAGTTTCTGTTTCCGGAGGTCTTCTCTCCTTTTTAACCGCAATGATAAAAACTGTAGTAACTGTAAGCTCAGTCATACTACTCAGCGCGACGACAACCATAACCGATATAACTATGTCGCTAAAAAAGATGTTTGTCCCTCAAATACTAATCACACAAATACTTCTTCTTTATAGATATCTTCTCCTTTTATGCAATGAGACATTTAACATATCAACTGCTGCTACACTCCGCAGCGGAGAAAGAAAATGGCTTAAAATGAAGGATATGGGGGTAGTCGTCGGAACATTGCTCTTAAAAGCAATATCTCGCGCGGAAAAAGCACATTACGCTATGGTACTCAGAGGATTTCAAGGATATTATAAATATGAAGATAAACAAAAATTTCGTTTTACAGACGCGACAATCATAATGATAGTTCTTGCTGTGATTATTGTTTGCCGCTTTTCCGCCGCCTCAGAAATGATAGGAAGAGGTTTTGTTTAAATGATACTAAAAATAGAAAACCTTTCTTACTCATACGATAACTCAAGGAGAATACTGACCAATATAAATATTAGTCTTAAAGAAGGAGAAAAAGCAGCCATTATCGGTAGTAATGGAGCAGGAAAATCAACTCTTCTTTTTAATATTTTAGGGGTTTTAACTCCAAGCAGCGGACAAATTTTTGTGGACGGCTTGGAGTTGAATAGTAAAAATTTGTTGCAGATACGCAAAATAGCTGGTCTTGTATGGCAAAACCCTGATGATCAACTTTTTATGAACAAAGTATATGATGACTTAGCGTTTGGACTTAGAAATTACGGGACAGACGAAAAACAGGTTCAAAAAATAGTTGAACATGTTTTAGAAAAGTTAGGTATATCATCATTAAAAAGCCGTTCACCGCAGCGTCTGTCATTTGGTGAAAAGCGCAAAGTAGCTATTGGCACAATTTTGGCAATGGAGCCAAAAATCATGCTTTTAGATGAGCCTTCATCATTTTTAGACCCAAGTTCAAGAAGACATCTTATAGAACAGCTCAGCAGTTTACCGCAAGCTATGATTGTCGCGACTCACGATTTGGATTTAGCGTCAAAAATTGCTGATAGAGTAATTATTTTAAAAAACGGCAGTATTGCTGTTGATGGCAAAGCTGACGAAATACTAACTAACATCCAACTTATGACAAACTGTGGTCTGTGATAATTCCTGTTTTTTAGCTGTTTTCATCTTTTCCAAAAAATGTATTAAAAACAAATCAGCAAACTTAAAACAATTGTGTTTATTCGTTTGTAAATAAAAAATTAAGAAATCAATACAATAAAAAGTTATAACCCTTTAAAATTAATAGTAAAAGTTAGCGGTTTTTCTGTTATTGCAATCTGATATTTATGCAAAGTGCCTGGCCCGCAACTTCCTGTGCCAATACCGTTAAATAAACAATCAAGATAAATATAAGTTTTACCCTCATCTTCAAGCTCGTAATAATGTTTCTTTTGCAATAACTGTGAAGCGCTGTACCTTGCGGCATTAATATTTAACAAATTATCAGAGGAAAAACAGATACCCGTTCCAAAATCATCAGTTACCTTAACCCAACGTACATCACTTTTACCTCCACTATCCTGCGGATTTATATGGTTAGTGTATTGGTCTATGACACGCCCTGAATGAACACCAATATCAGCGCTTAGCTTCATATCCGGGTAATTCTCAAGCGGACCTCTTCCATACCACTCAATATTATCAAACTCATCCTTCATAGCTAGAAGCAGACCTACACGCGGAATATTAGAAAAGTCCTCATATTCGCTTATTTTGGTAATAGTAGCGGTAATCGAAACCTTGCCGGAATTATCAACTGTATAGCGGTAATCAACAATAAATTTATTGTACGACGATTTTACGCTGTTCACAGTAAAGCTGTTTTTCAATGTAAAAACCTCTTTTCCGTGACCTATTTTTGCACTGTGACCGTCAAAATGATACCATAATTTATCAAGCATGAGCTTATCCCATACTTTCTTTTGGTACATTTCATTATCGGTAGGAGCTTTATGAAAATTAATCTTTGGAGCAAGGTCTATCATTTCTTTATTTTTGTATACATAAGAGGTAATGCCGCTAATAGCGTCTAACTGTAAAGAAAAATTCTCGCCGGAGATTAGATAATGCAGTCCATTTTCTTCTATCTTTAATGGAGAATACCTTATCACAACCTTTTTATTTTCCGCGCAAAAAGTTTTTATAGAAAGTGGAAATTGTGTTTTTGCTACGCTGTGTCCGCTATGACCATAATTGGTATCGTTTGCAAGAGTAAACTCTATAGTGATAAAGTATTCATCATCTAAACATCCATTTATCTCTGCGAATGATATCGTTACGTCTTTTGTTTCTCCCGGCTTGATATCCGGCGTTTCAGTCAAAAATCCACTGCGGCAAAGCGTACCATCTTTGATAATCGTATAAGATAAACGAAGATTCTCATTCAGATTCGTAAAGTTATATAAATTTGTTAGCTTAAAAGTCACGGTTTTATTGGTATTTTTAGACGGGTCAATTCTTACCGGTTGATACGCGCGCTTTATCTCATACATACCAACATAACTTGTACTATCCGGTGCGTTCAACCCGTCAGTGCAAAAATTACCGTCATTTGGATAATCACCAAAATCACCACCATATTGATAAATTTCCCTGCCGTCGTCAAGTATTTTAACTAGTCCATGGTCACGCCATTCCCAGACACAAGCTCCTATTAAACGGGGATATCTTTCCATGACCTCCCAATACTCAGCCACAGCTCCCGGACCTGTACCCATAGAGTGAACGTATTCGCATAAAAAGAATGGACGAGGATCATCTTTCTTCCCTTCTTCTTCCATAACCTCAAGAGTTGGATACATAGTACTTACAATATCTACGTTTGAATTACTATCTGAAGGATGGAAGTGAATCGGCTTAGAACCATCAATATCTTTAAATCGCTGTGACATCGCGTGAAAATTATCGCCGTGTCCTGTTTCATTGCCGAGCGACCAGATAATGACAGCCGGATTATTTCGATCACGGTAAGCCATTCGCTCTGCTCGATCAATATAGCTTGGTAAGTATTCTTTACGATCACTCAGATAACTATAAGCAGGATTGCAGTCAGTGCCGTCTGCGTTTGGAAGCTGACAAAATCCGTGTGCTTCTAAATCTGCTTCATCAATAACATATATACCGTATTTTGCGCAAAGTTCCAGCCAATACGGATCATTGGTATAATGGGAAGTCCTTACACAATTAATGTTGAACATTTTCATCTTTACAGCGTCGGCTTCCATATGTTTCTTTGGCAACGAATAGCCGTAAAGCGGATGAAACTCATGTCTGTTAACTCCCTTTATCTTTATTGATTTTCCGTTTAAAAAAAGCTGCTGATCTTTAATTTCTATATGTTTGAACCCTATTTCTTGTGCAACTTCATCGATTATAGCGCCGTCTTTTGCTATTAAACTTATTTTCAATACATAAAGAGTCGGACTTTCATCAGACCAAGCTTCAAAAGACTTTTTAACGCGTAATAGCAGTGAGGCAATGCCTTTTTCAACGGCTGACTCAGAGTTGACAACTTCAACACCGTCTAAAGTTGAAATGCTTGCCAAAACTGTCAAATCTTTTTTATTATTGCAGTTTAAGAGAACCTCTACAGGAGCGCTAAGTCGTTTCGGGTCTGTTGTTTTTATATGAAAATCACGAATATGTACTTTAGGACGTGCGATAAGTTTTACCGGACGGAATATGCCGTTGAGCCTCCAGAAATCTTGATCTTCAAAATAACTGCCATCGCACCACTTGTAAACTTTTGCGGCAATAGTATTGCTGCCGGTTGACACAACATCTGTAATATCAAATTCAGCCTCAAGATGAGAGCCTTGTGTATAACCTATATATTGTCCATTGATGTACAAAAACAGACATGAAGATACGCCGCCAAAATTAATATAAACTCTTTTATCCTTAAAATTTTCAGGAAGTATAAAGGTCCTTCTATAAATGCCAACTTCATTATCTGTCGGCACAAACGGAGGATCTATAGGGTATGGATATGTTACGTTTGTATAATGCGGAATGCCATATCCTTTAGTTTGCCAACAGGACGGAACGTCTATGTCGTCAAAGTCAGTGTCGTCAAAATATTTGCAAAAAAACACATCCTGTATATCTCTGTCGGTCAGGTGAAAGTTGAATTTCCATAATCCATCAAGTGAAAGCGTGTTCCCATCAGAAATCTTATACGCGCTATGTGCTGATTCTCTGTTTTCTCCCACTATAGTAGGGTTTTCAATATACGGGTGCTGCAACCTCTTTTTTAGCATGATATCTTCTCCAGTCATTACACTATTTTCCCTTCAAACAACTCTCTTTCAATTCAAGCAATATATGTCTCGCCATATCGCGCTTACTTTGCAACGGCAAATCAATAATTTGTCCGTCTTTTAAAATTATGACACCTTCATTTTTATCACTGGAAAAACCAACTTGACTGTGTTTAATATTATTCGCTACGATCATGTCGGCATTTTTATCTTTCAATTTTGCCTTTGCGTAGTTAATGAGCTCATCTTCGTCGCTCTCAGCGGCAAAAGCAACTATTATCTGTCCGTCATTTTTATTTTTACCAATTTCTTTTAGGATATCAACAGTTTTTGTAAAGGTTATCTCCTCTGAACCGGTAGTTTTCTTAATTTTTTCCTCTGAATAAGTGACAGGAGTTAAGTCGGACGGCGCGGCTGCGCCGATAATAATATCAGCATCTTTTGCGGCGCATATAGTCCTTTCCGCCATGTCTTTTGTTGATATTACCGAAATTGTTGTTATATTTAGCGGATTATTTAAGTTTGTCTGCCCGGATATAAGGATAACCTCAGCTCCCATATCACGAGCAGCCTCAGCCAGTGCGTACCCCATTTTTCCACTGCTCGGGTTAGTTATATAGCGCACAGGATCTAAATATTCACGTGTTGGTCCGGCTGTTACCACTACTTTTTTACCGGCAAGAAACTGTTCTTTGGGAGACGAAACCTCAAGCACAGTAGCTAATATCGTATCAATTTTAGCGAGTGTCCCTTTTCCTACAGCTCCTGAGGCAAGTGTCCCGCTGTCCGGCTCAACAATAGTAATATCACGTGATTTCAGCTTTGCAACATTATCTTTAGTAACCTGATTTTCCCACATCGCTGTATTCATGGCTGGCGCTATAATGGCAGGACAATCGACTGCTAAAAATGTCGTTGTCAAGAGGTCATCAGCTATGCCGCACGCTATTTTCGCGATTAAATTCGCGGTAGCCGGCACAACAAGAAGCATATCAGCCCATTCCTTTAAAGATATGTGGTTAATATCTTGACTTGACTCAAAAGTGTCAGTATAAACTTTGTGCTTGGAAACTGTAGCAAGAGCAGCTGTTGAAACCAATTTTTGCCCATTCTCGGTTATTATAACTTTCACGTCAACGTACTCATGATTCACCTTCATTTTTTGAAGTTTCCTTACTAAATCAGGAGTTTTATACGCCGCTATGCCGCCTGTTATCCCAAGTATTATATTATATGTCATAACAGATTTATTATACCACTTTTTGCTCTGAAAGTAAATAAAAAAGCTGAGTCAATAAATTTAATACCATTTTTCTTTTAACTTTTAATCATTTTTTATGATTTTACGCTTTACTTATTTTCAAAGTTATGCTAATATAAATAAGTATGGCAATTTTCGATCTGTCTATAGTTATTCCGTTGTATAACGAAGAAGGGACTATTAACGAACTCTACACTAAGCTAAAAGAGCAGTTTAGAACCGGATTTTTAAACGGCGAAATCATATTTGTTGATGATGGCTCAACTGACCGCAGCAGGGACATAATCCTCGCGCTCTGTGAAGGCGACACTGCTTGCCGCCTCATCTCGTTCCGCGCCAATTGCGGAAAAGCAGCCGCGTTGTCCGCCGGCTTTAAACTTGCCGAAGGAAAATATATTATCACTATGGATGCCGACTTGCAAGACGATCCGGATGAACTGCCAAAATTTTTAACAGCTTTAAAAGATTACGATGTGGTTAGCGGATGGAAAAAAAACCGCCTTGATCCTACTGAAAAACGACTTCCTTCAAAACTATATAACGCGACAGTTCGCTTTATAACCGGTTCAAAACTTCATGATATGAACTGCGGATTTAAAGGATACAGACGAGAAGTTTTGAAAGAACTCAGGCTCTACGGCGAACTTCATAGATATATACCTGCATTACTTGCCGCGCGCGGATTCACTGTTGGCGAAATAGTCGTGAAACACCACGAAAGAAAAAGCGGATATTCAAAATATGGTATAGAGCGATTCCTTCGTGGGCTATTTGACCTTATGACAGTTGTCTATTTAACCAGATATATCTTCCGCCCACTCCATTTATTTGGCGGCATAGCAGCTCTTTCAGCGGTATTTGGTGTTATATTTTGGATACTCACGATATGGGTCAAAGGATTTACCGTACTCGCAACAGCACTTTTAAGCGCGGTTTTTATCCTGCTTGGCATAGGCATTATCTTAGAAAGGATTGCGTACAACACACATCCTGATTATATTCCTCCTATTCGGGAGACTAAAAATTGCGACTGATTGATACAACTTCAACAGCAAAAACTACAATGTTTATTTTAACACTTGAGATGCAACAAATCGTAGCACAAGTAAAGACTGGAGATTTCACTTAAAATGGGAACAATTCCGCTCGCCCCGCTTATATTCGCTTTTTTAGGCGGTATATTCTCTGCGTTACAGGGACTTTCATATAAATTTGCGCTGCTAAACAGCCGTCCATTTCCTTGTGTAGCTATATTAAACCTTACAATGGCGATAGCGGCGATTATAGCGCTCTATTTTACGCAAAACAGTACTGACTACAGCGACTACCGAATATATATTATCGCTGTTTCTCAAGGCGTAGCTTTTGTAATAACAGTTTATTTTTTGAGTTTGGCGTCAAAAATGGGATTTTTGGGAATTGGCTGGACATTTTTAGGGATGTCGGTTATTGCTGTTGTCGGCGGAGCTGCTGTTTTTTTAGGCGAAGCTCTATACTCAACTGATATTTTGTCTCTTATGGTATTCATCATCATGATAATGTTTATGCAAGACAATGATACTGATAAAACAGCGGATATAGAAGGAGTTCCTATCAAAAATATGCGGATGATAAAAAATGGTATTTGCATAATTCTATTTTTGTTAAATGCTGTTATCTTAATAGCTTACCGTTTTAAAGAATATTACTTTTCAGGACCAGAGACTAACAGCGCGTTAATGGCTGCGGTCAGCGGTCTTACCGCAGCCGTAGTTGGTTTCACGATTCATTTTATTACCGTAAAAAAAGAGGATTTAAAAATAACTAAACTCGAATGGAAAGGCGGGATTTTAGTCGGTTTAACATTAATCGCGATTGTTTTTTGTAACTTTCCGGCAAATAAACTTCCCGCTGCCATTATGTTTCCGATCATACAAGGAATATCTATCCTCGGCGGTGTAGTATTAATAACAGCTTTTTATAAAGAGCAACTATCTTTAAGAAAAAAAATCGGCGTATTACTTGCGGTTGTTGTTATCATTCTTTCGGCAAATAGGGTGGCTATCGCTGATTATATCTCAAAAATTCTTTAATGCTTTATATATGATTTAATTATTCTTAAATAAAAACAGCTTGTCAAGGGAGTAAAAAAAGTGTATAATTAATAAGTAATGTCACTTTAAAATTGACTTAATTAAGGATAACATAAATGACAGTTAATAAAGCCAGGAAAGTCGCAATTCATGAAATAGCAAATATAACAGCTCCAAAAAAATCGTTGGACTATAAAAGTTATGATCTCCCAAAAGAATTTGGGTCAAATGTATTTAATATAATTGAGATGCAGCAACGTCTCCCTGTAAACGCTTTTAAAGCGCTAAAAAACACCCTTAAAAACGGAGAGCCACTGGATGCGAGTTTAGCGCAGGAAGTAGCCAATGCCATGAAGGAATGGGCGGTTGAAAAGGGTGCTACCCATTTTACGCATTGGTTTCAACCGATGACCGGCCAAACAGCTGAAAAACATGACTCTTTTACCTTACCGGTAAGTGACGGTCGGGCCATGCAGGACTTTTCAGGGCGAGAACTTATAAAAGGTGAACCTGATGCTTCCAGCTTTCCGTCAGGAGGTATAAGAGCAACATTTGAAGCGCGGGGATATACTGCCTGGGACGCAACATCTCCGGCTTTTGTTGTTGAAGGTGTAAATGGAGCTACACTCTGTATACCGACAGCATTCTTTTCTTATAATGGTGAAGCGCTTGATCAAAAAGTTCCGCTTTTGCGATCTATAGAAGTTGTTACGACACAGATAGAACGCGCACTGCGACTATTTGGCAAAGAGTCAGATATGAAACCGCAAATAACAGCAGGCATAGAGCAGGAATATTTTTTGATTGACCGCCACTTTTATTTGCAGCGCCCTGACCTTATAAATGCCGGTAGGACACTATTTGGCGCAAAACCTCCTAAAGGCCAGGAAATGGAAGACCATTATTTTGGTAATATCCGTACTCGTGTACTGGCGTTTATGATGGAAGCTGAACAGGAAATGATAAGACTGGGAATTCCGGTAAAAACCCGCCATAATGAAGTTGCTCCGGCTCAGTTTGAGATAGCTCCGCTGTTTGAAAATGTCAATGTTGCCGTTGACCACAATATGCTTATAATGCGCATACTTCGCTCAACGGCAAAAAAACACGGCTTTGCCTGTCTGCTGCACGAAAAACCTTTCAATGGGGTAAATGGCAGTGGCAAACACAATAACTGGTCTATGACAGACGGAGACGGAAATAACTTGATGGACCCTGGTAAAACACCGGATGAAAACGCGCAGTTCTTATTCTTTTTAACAGCTGTTATCAGCGCTGTTTACAAACGATCAAAACTTTTACGCTCTTCTGTAGCTATTGCGGGAAATGATCACCGGCTTGGCGCTAATGAAGCTCCTCCGGCAATCATATCTATATTCCTTGGCGATCAACTGAATGAAATAGTTGAAAACTTGATGAATGGCAGACATGACGCGCTGAAAAAACGCTCCAGTACACTGGATCTTAGCGTAACAACCCTGCCAAACCTCTCCAAAGATACAACAGACCGCAACAGGACTTCACCGTTTGCTTTTACCGGTAATAAATTTGAATTTCGAGCTAGCGGTTCATCACAATCTGTTTCTGTCGTTAATACGGTTATAAATACCATTGTCGCTGAAGCTGTTGACACTATGTGCTCACAGCTTGAAGAAGATATTAAGAATGGAAAAGAATTAAATAACGCGCTGCAAAGCTTGCTTCATGAAGTATTGCTCTCCTCAAAGGATATTTTATTTAACGGTGATGGATATAACGATGATTGGGTCAAGGAGGCGGATAAACGAGGGCTGCCAAATATATCATCATCAGCAGAGGCAATTCTTGAATTTGCGACAGAAAGTTCAAAAGAACTATTTTATAAATATAATATATTCACCCCGCGAGAAACTGAATCGCGAATGATTATCAACTTTGAAAACTATGTTAAGGCTACCAATATAGAGGCTCTTTTAACTGAAGAAATGGCTCGTACCATGATCTTACCGGCAGCTATTAAACATCAAGCCATGCTTGCGGAATCTATAATAAAAACTGCTGAAATACTGGGGAAAGATGTGTTGTCCGCGGAAAAAGATATTCTGCTTAAAATCACAGACTTAATAAATGAGTTGAATAGCGCTGTTGATGAGCTTAGTATTAAGTGTAATGAACATAATCCATTTGCTGATATTGGAGTTGAAAAACACGCTTTCTTTTATCGCAATCAGGTCATTCCGGCAATCAAAAAAGTAAGAGAAGTCACAGATGAATTGGAAGGCATTATTGATGACGAATTATGGCCGTTACCAAAATACAGAGAGATGTTATTTATATATTAATTAACATTTTCTTGCTTTTACTATGTCCTAATATTTGTTAGGACATATAGTTTTTACAAAAAAAATCTCCGGCTGAAATAGCCGGAGATTTTTATTCACTATATAATTTCAACTGTAATAACAGTTAAAACTCAATAACTTATTAAAATCTGATTTGTCCGCCAATCACGAAATTAGCTTTGTTGTTTAATATGTTCTTGATAGCACCGCGAACTACAAAATCATCGCTGACTTTATAATCGCCATAGAGATTAATTTTTGTATTGTAAGTGTTCAGATAGTTATCAAAATCAAGTAAAGATACAAAATCTGAGTTCATAAGAACATCAGCACCGGCTACAAAATTGTTACCGAAAGCACGGTTAACATTTAAAGCAAAATTAAAAACATTCTTTTGCTGATATAAAATATCATCAAGAGCTTTGATACTTCCTATCCACTCTGCTAAACCATCCCATTTAACATCCATAACATCATCGCCGGAGATCTGTTTATAAGAAGCAACACCGGTAACATTAAAGCCGGAGATGTCTGTGCCTAAAGCAATATAAGCACCAAGTGCTTTAGCATTTATCTCAAATGTACCCAAAGCAGGGAGGAACTCTATTGGTCTGTCATTTTTATCAACACTAATAGGAATTCTTAAATCCAACTCAAGACCTAAATCAGCAAGATAATCAAGAGTAGGTACTGACATATCTCTTACGTCATAAGTAAGACCTACAGCAACATCAAATTTTTCACCTACAGGAATCTGATACTTTACAGCAGCTCCGTACTGTTTTGAAGATAAAACATTGTTAACAGTAGCAAGCAAATTATAGCTATATTTCGCAAAGTGACCGCTCAGCTCAAAATTCTTGAATACAGGAATAGTAACTGCTACAGCAGGATACTCAACTGTACGCTCAACCATTAACTGAATAGGAAGTTTACCTATTTCGTCTATCATACGTACATCATTATTTTGTTGTTGCTGTTGATTATTATTACCGAATAAACCTATAACTAATGGTTTAATATTCTCGTTATTTAAGATATTCTTTACAACAGAATCAGGTAAAAGTGAGAACTCTTCAGAAACCGGATAAACAATACTTATAACAAAGTCTTTTGATGCTTTAGCGCTCGGTACTTCAACGCTGCCTGTGATACCCTTAGAAGTAACTGTTGAAAATTCTGTTATGATAGCGCCGTCCGGACCAACAAAGATAACATCACCCTTCGGACCTGCCGGACCTGGCTGACCTGGCTGGCCTGGCTGACCTTCAGGACCACGAGGACCTTCAGGACCTGGCTGACCTGGCTGACCTTCAGGACCACGAGGACCTTCAGGACCCTGAGGACCTTGCGCGCCCTCTAAGACACTTTTCAATACAGGATCATTTGCGATTAAATCATAAAGATTATTCACATTCTGTGGAACATCTTTAGACTCAAAGTCCTGATACAGTCGAGCAAGCGCTACCGCGAGCTCATAACGTGTTACGCTAACTCCGCCATTATATTTCTCATAGCTCTGTCCTTCAAGGATTCCTTTACCGGTCAAGAACATAACTGCGTCGTATGCCCAGTGACTTTCTGGAACATCACTGTAAACTCCGCTGTTTTCGATACCTGACTGTGCAAAAGCTACTACAGAAACAAATAAGCTGATAAGCGCAACGATTAAGGTAATTTTACGCATTTTCGTCTCCTCATTTGTGTTTTTTGGGGCGGATATGATACAAACACTTTTGCGTATCATTTAACCGCTCATCTTATAATAACAATTATCACTTGATTTGTCAATAGTTTTTCATTAATAAAAGCAATTTTTTTTCTACAAATAACTTGCCTATATTTAGCAAGGTTGTTTTTATCCGATCAGTGCAATATATAATACAAAATCAGAAATTGTATTGCGCGCCAAGAGTTAAACTCATCTTCTTCAAAATATTGTAAACCATTAAATAATCCTCTCTATATAACTTATGCGAACAGAAGCTATTATTTTGTCGTTACTAAGGTGATTTTCAAAGTCGAGAGTTTATTTAAATCAAAAAACTATAAACACATCGTTACCAACAACAAAATCTACAAAAATTTTATTTTAATGTTGAATGATTTTGATATTTCTAAATAAACGGCGTTTCCGTTAAAAAATTCATCAACAAACAATCCTGCAGCAAGCAACTGGATTGTTTATTGAAAAGTTGAAGCAGCTGTCACTCATAAATTGGAAAATCAACAGATAAAATAGAAATGTTCCATTAAAGACAAGATTTTTGTCTTTAATTTATTAAGATAAAAAAAATCCCCGCCTGTATCACAAGGCGAGGATTTTATACTTTTCATTACTTTAGACTATAATAGTCTTAAGTTAGAGCATCATAGGAAATTATACTGTACACCAACGTAACTATTAATGCTGCTGCCTAAGATATCTCTTAAAGCGCCACGAATGATTAAGTTGTTGTTAATCTTGAGATCACCGTACATACTAAGTGAAGTATGGCGAGCACCAAGATGATTACCAAGTTCCGCATCAGCTTCACCGTAAACCTTGTGAGTTCCAAAAATAATCTCAGAACCTAAAGTAAAGTTCTCAAACTGTTTGTTAACGTTGAAAGCAGCTGATAAGTAATCTTCCTGGTTATTTTGTTGGCGATTCCAAATACCATCGCCGCTTACTTCAGCATAACCTAAAACACCGGTGTAGTTGATACCCTTAAAGGAAGTACCTACAGCGAGATAACCATCAACTTTGCGGTTATTAAATCCCCAATCGTCAATATCCATAGCATTCCAGTTCAAACCAAGAGCGAATTGTACATTTTTCAAAATAGCATTTGTTGGGAAGGCATATTTTATACCAGCACCATAATGAGTTTCTTCTCGAGGATGAAAAGTTGTAACAGTTTCTGCTAGTACGGCGTATGCTAACTCTCTATAGTTACCACTAATCTCAAGCCCTTTAGCAACAGGTATGGCTATAGCAATCGCAGGGATATTGTAATTTGCGTTGATTTGCATATCATAAATTTCAACATCATCCCAATTATCCCAATATTTAACCGGTCTGAAAGGAACACTCTCATTAATAGCGAATTCAACAGCTAAAATAACACTCTTCGTCGCGTATGCGCTAGGAACATCAAGACCACCGCTTACACCACTTTTAGTGATAGAATTGGTTGTGTAAATAGGAGCGTCAATTCTTTGGATTATTATTGTTTCTTTTGTTTCACCGGGAGTGCCTATAGTACCGTTTGTACCGTTTGTACCGTTTGTACCGTTTGTACCATTTGTACCAGGAGTGCCCGGTTCACCCTGAGGACCCGGAGGGCCTGGAGGGCCGACAACAGCATTTCCGACAAGACTTCTGATCCATTCTTCAAAGATAGGATCATTCATGAGCCAATTACGGATTTCTTCCATGTTCAAAGAAATGTCATCTCTGTCAAGTTCTTTGTACATGCGAGCAAGTGCCATAGCTAACTCATAGCGACTTACGCTAACACCACCATTATAATAACCAACTTGCTGCCCTTCTAAAATGCCTTTTTCTGTTAAGAACATAATAGAGTCATATGCCCAATGTGTGTCAGGAACGTCGATGTATACCCCATTGGTTTCCACACCTTGCGTTCGTGACTGAGCAAAAGCTGCTGTTGATACAAATAAAGTGATGAGCGCTACTAAAATAGTAAATTTGCGCATTTGTTTTAATCTCCTCATTTGATTTATCGAGCGATTATTTTGCTTATATAAGCTATAAATAATAACGCTTCATTATAATAATAGCAGTTTACATTTCTTTTGTCAATACTTATGAACAAAAATTTATATTTTTTAATTTAAAATGTAAATAAATAAAAGAACAACTTTATTATCTTTAAATATAATAAAACAACAGTTTTTTTAAGATTCTAAGAGCTGTCTTTCCAGTATGAGATCATTATCAAAATATACCGATAATTTTGCTTTTCCACGGTATTTAACATTGTAACTCAAACTGCTGCCAGGAATATGACTGCCTTGATATTCAATTCGTTCACCGTCAACATCATTTATAACAATCCTAACATTTCCGGACTTCATATCAGCAGTGTGCGGCAATGTTATATTAACGTTATAAGTCCTCTCCGGCGTTTCAACCAACTCAGTCTCAGACGTTGCGCGCGACGCAGTAGAACTATTCGCAGAACCTTTGCTAACCACTATATTTATACGGCTACCGCGTTTAACAGTTTCACCAATAGCCGGCTTGGTACTGATGACTGAATCATAGTCAAAAATACTATTTTCTTCGTTCGTTATCTCACCTATCAATATATCTAATTCAGTTATCTTTATAGTTGCCTGACTTAAAGGCATCCCTTTCACATCGGGGACAACAGCAAAAATGCTCCCTTTGCTGACCTGAATGAAAACTTTTCGTCCTTCTTTTACTATCCTATCGCCTTTTGGAACAGTTGAGATAACACAATTTTCCGGTATTTCTTCATTGTATTGGCTCGAAGCGACAATTTCAGGAACTAATAACGCCTCTCGTATACGCTTCTCAGCACTCTCAGCATCTAACCCAATCACAGAAGGAATCTTCACATCTCTTTTTTGATTGCTATCCAACGTGTGGATAATTAATAATGAGATGAGAATAATCGCGGAAACTGTCAATATAGGCAACAAACAGCTAAATATCGGCGGCGGAGCAAAAAAGCCTTTGCGAGTTCTTTCTGCCGCGTCTCGTTCTTTTGTATCTTTTGAACGGTGTTTGACGCTTTCAATCACTTCTAAATCTTTATCAAAATTATCGTTTTCCATAACAAACCTTATTTTCTATATTGTTTAATATTATTTTGGTGCTCTTTAAAATCTTTTGCAAAGGCGTGAGAACCATCTCCCTTTGCAAAATAAAAAAAATAATCATGTTCAGCGGGTTTTAACGCAGCTTCAAAACATTTTATTCCGGGATTATTTATCGGAGCCTGAGGCAAACCCTCGTAACTATAGGTATTATACGGTGAATCCATCTTCAAATCCGAAAATAATACTCTAGTCTTTCGCTTCCCAATAGCGTAAATAACCGTAGCGTCGCACTCCAGCTTCCATCCCTTAGTATTTAACCTGTTTATATATACGCCGGCAATATCCGCTCGTTCAGCCGCAACCTTTGCTTCTCCCTCAACAAGTGACGCTAAAATCAATGTTTCATAAAAAGACAAACCGTTATCCGCGTTAAATTTTTCCCATTCGCTGTATGACATCTCAACAAATCGCTTTAGCTGAAGGTCTACAACTATTGCTCCTGTAGCGTTAAAGGGGAGAAAATAGGTATCCGGAAACAGATACCCTTCCATCGAAATATCAGGTATACCCAACATAGGGTACCTTTTCTGATATTCGGAAATATTTTCCGTCACTTCATACAGATATTCTTTTCCAAGACCCTCTTTTATTTTTTCAAGCCGCTCTGCAATTTCAGTCAGCCACAACCCTTCCGGAACTATAAGCAAAAAAGACATAACTCTTTTTGAACTAAATAGTTCAGGCAAATCCTTCACCCGCATATCTTTTTCTAACTTAAACGCGCCAATGCTTAATTTATCACCATTGTTATTCATACGCGCATACAGCATCAAAACATCCGCACTCGGTATTATCCTTTTTTTCTCTAAATTCCTCGCGATTTTGCTCAGTGTATCACCTGATTTTACTACGTATACCGTGCCATCCTGCGGAACATTAACCCGGCTATTAATAGGACGCAAATAAAATCCGTAAATAAGACCTCCCAATAAAATCAGTACAAGTGTTATTATTGATATGATTATCCAAACTTTATTCAAACAGCTATTATTTCCTCATCATTTTTGATCTCAATAAATCTCGTCAAAATATTTGCCGCGGCCAAAGCGTCAATATCTGATTCCCGCACTCCCCTGTCACTTTCCGCATATTCTTTAGCGATAACCGTTGTATACCTTTCATCAACCAAAAATACCGGTAAACAACTTTGCATCATGATATCTTTCGCTATCCTTCTTACCCAAACAGCCTTGTCACCAAAAGCTCCATTTAACTCAAGCGGCAATCCGACAACAACAGTCTTCGCGTCAAACTTATGAAGATACAAAACAGTCTCTTCAATATCTCTTGTTCTCTTTGTCCTCTCAAAAGTAAACATAGGGCGCGGAATAACATTTTCACTGTCCAGCACAGCAAAGCCTATCCTATTCTTACTTATATCAAGTCCTATAATCGGGTATATTATATTTTCCTTCATATATTTCAAACACAAATCTACAAAGAAAACCGGTGCTGGATTTTCTTTCCATTTTATATTTGAAATCCAGATACCGATCTTCTAAAATTGCCGTTAAATAAAAACGCAACTATTAAATGAGCGGCAAAAGATTTTTATCTATATCCTCATCAGAAAGCAATTCTTTTTCTACTTTTAACATTCGCCATGTTTCGGCGTGAGTAACACTTTCACCCGGAGATAAAACAGTCAAAGGACCAAGGCTCTCAACTTCTAACATTTCTTCATTTGAAAATGTTTCGAAATTGCATCCCATATCAGGATAAACTTCTGACACGTCATAATCAAAATACTTCACAAAAACATTATCTTTATATTGATACGCGGCAAACCCCTGTGAAAGCCCGAGACCTATCTTTGACGGCGGCATATAGGGGTCTTGCGCAAAAGTGATATATCTATCACTAAAATGATAGCGTTTATCACTTAAATTTGTATATGGCCAGACAACAAGCGGATACTCCGGCACTAACACTTCAGTATGCGAACGCTTATCGGGAAGAGGTATTATGGATACTCCGCCGACGCGCATAACAGTTATAGCCCAAGGAGCAAGTTCTATTTCCCACATCCCGATATTAGTCACATAATGAGTAACAGTAACCGCGTCGCTGTCAGCAGACATGGTAATTTCAATACTTTTTTGTACACCATTGATTTCTTCCGCCGGAGGCATCAAAAGAACTGAGTATTCGCTGAGTTCTTTCCACATAACTTCAGTATTATCAGGAAAGTATGTCCTTGGTTTTACTTCAGGACTAGTCCATAAACGGTGACCGCCGCGGGACTTAAACTCATCTTCACCATCTTTACCAAGTTCATTATCAAACTCTTTGAGTATATTATCACCGCCAACAAAAGAGAAGCTGATAATTCTCGGTCCAACCTCTAATGTAGCGTAAAGCTCTATAACACCGTTTGTCATGTATAAATTTTTATTCCATCCGCCAAATTCTCTGATCGCAATCATCTGTGTTTGCTCCTAGGTTTATTACCGCTTAGTTATTCACCGCTGGTAGTTATCAAGCCGATATTTCCATCATATCGTTTGTAAATTATTGAGACGCTATTGTCTGAAATATCACGGAAAATATAGAAATTATGCCCAAGCAGATCCATGTCTACTATAGCGTCTTCAACATCCATCGGTTTTAAACTAAGACTTTTTGTACGCACAATCTTTGGTATTTCAGCAAGCAGCGCCTCTTCTTCTTCCGCAATTTCTTTATTCAAAACAGCTTCGTTGGGCTTCTCCCCTTTTAACGATTCCCGTTTATTAGTTATAAACCGCCCTTTATATTTTTTAAGCTGTATTTCAAGTTTATCAACAACTTTATCTATCGAGGTATACATATCATTAGTTCTCTCCTCCGCACGAATAATGCTTTGGCCTGCCTTCATAGTCACCTCAATAATATGTTGGTCTTTAACGATACTCTCAGTCACTCTTATATCTTGGATGTGATCGAAAAACCTCTCTAATCTCTGAAGCTTTTTCTCTACATATTCACGTAGAGACGGTGTAACCTCTAACTGTTTTGATACGATTGTGATTTCCATAATCCTATACTCCTTTCTTTTGAAGTGTTGCCGTTCCTATAGCAGACATTCCTTCTCCTCTGCCTGAACTGAACAATCCTTCTGTTGTAGTAGCTTTTATAGATATTCGTTCTATCGATATCTTTAGTGCTTCACTTATATTATACCTCATTTTATCAATATATGGGGATATTTTAGGATTTTCTGCGACTAAAATAGCGTCAATACTGGAAATTTTATAATGATTTTTTATTAATTCACCTATTTTCTCCAGGAGTTTTATGCTGCAAGCATCTTTATATTCGTTGTCAGTATCCGGAAAATGAGTACCTATATCGCCAAGCGCGGCAGCACCAAGTATAGCATCCATTATAGCGTGAGTTAAAACATCAGCGTCACTGTGTCCCAGCAATCCTTTATTAAAAGGTATTTTTTCACCGCCAAGTATTAGACTTCGTCCCTCTGTCAATCTATGAGTGTCAAAACCATTACCAACTCTTACTTCATTTATTTCTTTTTCACCTAATATCTCTTCTGCCCTTTCCAGATCGTCCGCGGTAGTAATTTTAAAATTTTCTTTTTCACCAACAACATACTTTACACTATATCCATACTGTTCAACAATACTACTGTCATCAGTAGAAAATTTTAATTCATCATCGGATAGTTCCCCATAAGCTGATAAAATAAGCGACGTTTTAAAAACCTGCGGTGTTTGAACAGCAACCAGTCTTTCGCGGTCAACAGTCTTTCTTATATACTCTCCTTCAACCTCTTTTATAGTATCCGTCAACTTCAAAGCAGGAATTACAGCCTGTGTCTTGCTTGAAATATGAGATAATAAAAAAGAGAGATGTCTTTCTTTAAGAAATATACGCGCGGCATCATGAATACAAACAACATCACTTAATTTCGAAAGCTCATCCAGACCATTTCTGACAGATTCTTGCCTGCTCAACCCTCCAACAGTAATTTTAACAGTTTTATTTTCGCTTATATCCCCAAAACTACGGACAACTTCCATTGCATTATTTACATCATCTTCCGCTACAACAATAATTATCTCGTTTATCTCAGAAGAGTCGATGAAAATTTTTAGGGAATAATAAAGAATAGGCCGACCGCTTACGCGCACAAAAGCTTTTTTTTGTGGAAAGGAGCTGTTTCCAAAACTGCTTTCCACTATATGTTTATCAATATAACAGTCTTGAAACGAGTATAACCTTTCCCCAAGACCGGCAGCTGTTATTATTGCTGATTTAAACGTTGCAGTAACTCCTCTGATGGATATCGATCGGCAAATATCATTTTGCCGGCAACTGTCTGCAATACGCTGGACACTGTAACTGTAACCTTTTTGCCTATATCAGAAGCCGCATGATCAACGACCACCATAGTACCATCGTCTAAATATCCAAGTCCTTGATCAGCTTCTTTTCCCTCTTTTATAAGCAGGACATCAATCTCTTCACCCGGCAATATAACCGGTTTTAAAGCATTAGCAAGTTCATTAATATTTAACACTTTAACGCCGTTAAGTTTTGCTACTTTATTAAGGTTAAAGTCATTAGTCAACAGACAGGTTGAGGGTATATTGGCTGCGAGTTTAACCAATTTCATATCGACAGCTTCATTGTGAGCAAATATAACATTTATCTTATCCAGAATCTCTATCCTATCGCCGTACTCTTTTTGCATCTTATAAAGTATGTCAAGCCCTCTCCTTCCACGTCCTCGTTTTAGAGGATCGGCGGAGTCAGCTATATACTGAAGTTCCTCTAAAATAAAATTTGGCACCAACATCTTACCTTCTAAAAAACCTGTATCCAAAATATCATAAACACGACCGTCTATAATGACATTAGTATCAACGATTTTATTAAGATTCATCTCAGCGGCAACAGAAGCCATATTATTATCACCCTTACCGGCGCTAAAGAGGTATCTAAGTTCCTCCTTCATACTTATAACGACATAGATGACCAGCCACATAACGAAAGCAAAAACCAATATACAAAGAGAAGTCTGAAGCGCCGCGTAAAAAGATTTTGTTATAGAGTGGACTATATAAGTTAAAGTTCCGGCCATAGCTCCCGCAACAATAACACCAACTAACCAGACAATCTTATCCGCTGCCGAAGTTTTTTGTAAACGATGACGTAACTTCAACATCTGATTATAAATAACAGATGTTGCTAAAAATCCAAGCAAAACGCCGAGACATACAAAAGCAATAGTGGTAACCATATCCTGAGTCGGTGAAGGGTCACCATTATTAAAACTGTTATTTGACCAGTTAATAAACGGTTTTGACCATATATAACAAATAATACCGGTAACGATAGATACTAGAACACTAAAAAACACCCCCCAAAATTGGAGCAGTTTCATATCACAAACCTCCTATACTAAACATTATGTAAAATATTCTATACAACTATACTACTTCCTTTAAATCAAAGATGATTTTTATCCTTTTTAACATGCTTTTTCTTATAAGCGTACGCAAATATATCGTATAAATCATCAGCTATGCGCTCCCATGTATAATTCTGCACTTTTTTAAGTCCATCACGTGACATTTGTTTTAAACGCCGCTTATCTGAAAGCAATACAGGGATAGCTACTTGCCATATGCTATCCTTTAAAGGAAGAGCTATTCCGGCTCCTTCAACCAATTCCGGTAAAGAGCCCTGATCACTACTGACAACCGGTGTTTCGGATTTCATAGCTTCTAGCACCGGTAAACCAAATCCCTCATAAATAGACGGCATAACGAGCAAATCTGCGCCGGATATAAGTTTTGCGACTTCTAAAGATGGTTGATATCCAAGCATCATTATATCATTTTTATACTTACTGTTGTTATATTGATATATAACGCTGTCATACTTCCATGCTAAATTTCCGACAATATACAGTTTATGGTCAATACCGCCTTCTTCACGCCAATAATTGTACCAACGGATAAGATTTGCGAAATTCTTTTTTGGCTCAATCGCACTAACAGCTATTATATATCTGCTTTCCGAACGCGGCCTGTACTTTAAATCAGGAGTTGTAGGCGCAAGCGGCACAACACCTATTTTATCCTGTCTTGCATGTAAATATCTTCTCACGTCTTTTTTGCTTGACTCACTCGGAACTGCGATAAAATCTGAAATTAAAGCGGTCATCCGGAGCAAAATTTGGTAACTAAACGCGTTATGTGCTGTACAAAGATTAGGATGAGATAGCGCTATAGTGTCATGGATATATGTTACTTTTATACTTTTAAATGTATAAGAAGATATATACCCGGGTGAGTAAAGTATCTCAACTCCCATTTCGTTTAACAATTTCCCCATTTTGAATTGTTGCCATACCACTCGTTTAAACTTTTTACATCCATTAAACGGCGCATAAATAACCTTAAAATCGCGCCTTCCAAGAAGAGAATAAATATCGGTATCCTGCGGCACTATAAAAATGAAATCAATATCAAAAGAAAATTTGTGATTTAACAGCGCTGCCATTTGTCCTAAAATAACTTTAGCAACGCCTGTAAAATTTCCTGTAAGCAACAATCCGTCAACAGCTATCTGCATACAGCGTTCTTCCCTCGCTCAGCGTGATATGATGAACGAACCAAAGGTGCAGACTCAACATGCGTAAAGCCCAAATCTTTAGCAATATCTGAAAGCTCTTTAAACTCATCTTCTTCCAAATATTTCTTTACAGGATAGTGGTTTGTCGAAGGGCGAAGGTATTGACCAATCGTTAGCGTATCTACATGATGCACGCGCAGATCTCTCATAGTCTGAACTATTTCTTCCAACTCTTCACCGAGACCAACCATAATTCCGGATTTAGTAATAATAGCCGAATTAATCTGTTTTGCATAACTGAGAAGATGCAAAGAACGAAAATAATCCGCGCCGTGACGAATTATTGGATAAAGACTCGGGACTGTTTCAATATTGTGGTTTAACACATTAGGATTTGATTTTACAACGGTTTTAATACTTGCTTTATTCCCCAAAAAATCAGGCACTAAAAGCTCAACTCCACAGTCTGGATTATTCTTTTTTATCGCTAAAGTTGTTCGCGCGAATATCTCTGCTCCGCCATCTTCTAAATCATCACGCGTAACAGAAGTTATTACTGCAAATTTAAGTTCAAGCTGTGCTACAGCATCGGCAACCCGTTCAGGCTCTTCAACATCAACCACACCACCGGGGTTTCCGGCAGTTATAGCACAAAACGCGCATCCTCTTGTGCATTCATTGCCGAGAATCAAAAAAGTGGCAGTTGAGTTCGCCCAACACTCACCTATATTAGGACATCTTGCGCTCTGGCATACTGTATGAAGTTTTTTTTCTTTAACCAGCTGGAGGAGATCAAGATACTCCTTTCCAAGCGGTCTTTTGACCCTTAACCACTCAGGCTTTCTGGCAAGGACTCTATCCTCACTACTCGATTCTGTTTTATATCGCTTTTTATTATCCAAATAAATCACTCATTTTTTTTATTTTATGATTTCACTCATCGTAACACAACTGTAACCTTGTGCAGTCAGTTTTCCAAGCAAATCCTCAAGAAATGCTGAAGTTCCGTCAACCGTTCCATTATGAAGCAAAAAAACGGAGCCGTTTTTGACCTTTTTCATCATAAGCTCTACCTGAACATCTGGTGCGTTCTTTGAAAACTCACCTGCATTAATACTCCAATACGCAACACTGAACCCCAAACTATTTATCGTGTTTTGCAGTTGAATATTTATATTACCACCCGGAGGACGAAAAAAAAGCATATTGCCGCCACCGTTTTCTCTCACAGTCAAACGACACGCTAACAACTCTTTTATAACTTCAAACTCTTCTATTTTGGTGATATTTGGGTGAGTGTAACTATGGTTAGCTATTTCATGTCCATCGTTTATAATATCCGGCATAAGTTCAGGGTACTTATCTACCATCTTTCCTACACAGAAAAATGTTGCTTTCGCATTATATTTTTTCAAGGTCTCAAGTATCATTGGAACATATAGCGGGTTTGGGCCGTCATCAAAAGTAAGAGCCACCTGCTTCTTTTCCGATTTGCCGGAATAAACGCTGTTTATTAAAACAGAATAACTGCCTGCGCGCTTATATAAAGAGTCTAATCGGTTTATATCAACAGAAGTTCCGCACACTATCTGTGCTTCAGAAATACGTATCTGATTGTAAAGGTTATTTGAGGAAACATTATAAAGTTCCTGCAGCCATCCTTTAGGAACTTTATCAGAAAATATCAAAGAGAGAGTTCGCGTCTCCAACGCGTCAAGCGGTGCATTATCCACAACTTTGCTGCAAATTTTTGTTATTAATGCAGAATTATTATCGTTATAGGTGTAGGCAATAGCACAAAGACCGCTGTAATTGTATTTGCTATGCATCTCAAACGGAGGTAATGTAGCGATACTCACTTCACGCTCACCAACTTTATATTCCACAAATTTTGGCAAGACGTCAACTCCCTTTAGCGTATATCTAAAGTTATTTTTTTCTGTCCTGACAACTTCAATGTATGGCTCATTATCATCAATTTTACTAAAACTTTGAATAACAGGAACCGGATCATAAATCTTATTTGAGAGCAATGTAAGAGGTAGCTTTCCTTCGTAATAATCAGTTTTAAACAGCGCGTCTATATGCTGGGCAGTAAGCTGAGAATTATTTATCCGAGACCCCCAAACAGCTGTTGCTGCGTGGTATGCCGGCGTATTATTACATAGTTCATCAGATTTTTTTATTAAAATAGCAGTTTCAGTAATATCGCTATTATTCATTCGAGCTATCAAAGATATAGTATTATAAGCGATATTGTTAACAGGTAACTCTGCAGAATTTTTAGCAGCTTGTTCAAAATCTCTTTTTTGTGTACAGGTAAGAACATGTCCGGCCAAAAAAACTGTTGAAGTATTTTTTGAAGATTCAAACATCTTCATTGCGCCGTCGTAATCGCCTTCCAGATATTCAATAACTCCCTGTAGACCATATCCATAATACCGACTATCTGCCGGCAATCTACTTATCTGCTGTCTTGCATTTCTATATTCTCCATCTTCTATAGCTTCAATAATCGGAGATAGGCTGTCCGGCAAAGCAAAAGATAGTGAATTAAAAATCAATATAAAAAAAGCAACTATAAAAAAGAATGGTTTTTTCATTAAAGATGTATCAAACAGTCTTCTATCCGGCATATTATTTTATGCCTCCCCATAGCAACTTTTCACGCAAACGGTCATAAAAAGTTGTGAACTGCAAATCAATAAACTTCGCGTAATTATCAGACTTTTCTATCACCACAGAATCCCCTGATTCTAAAAAAACATGCTCTGCCCCGTCCGCTATAAGCTCTGCTTCGTCAAAACACTTGACCTCAACAACCTCATTTTCAAGCATTATAAGCGGGCGAAATGATAACGCGTGAGGACAAACAGGTACCATACTTATACAGGATGAATGTGGATTTATGATAGGTCCTCCGGCAGACATTGAGTAAGCTGTCGATCCTGTTGGGGTAGATATTATCACTCCATCAGCGGAAAAAGCTCCTAAACATACATCGCCGACACTTATATCCATATTTAGAATGTTTCCGACATTTTTGGTATGCACTAATATCTCATTTAACGCAACGACTCTGTGCTCAGGATTGCTCTTTAGATACCCTTCTAACATCAACCGTTTTTCTATTTTGTATTCTCCGTTTCTCAAAATATCAAGAGCTTTTCTAAGTTCAGAAGGAGCGGTTTCAGATAAAAATCCTAAGTTGCCGACATTAACGGCTACAACAGCTTTATCAAATCTTGAGACAGCTCTTATAACTCTTATCATAGTTCCGTCTCCGCCGACAGCTATGCATATATCGGTATCACGAATGTCATTAACTATGCTTTTATCGTAAATATCTCTAATATCAATAACCTTCACAACCTCTTTAGAAAAACATAATTTTATCTCTCTAACAATCTCTAAAGCAGCCTCTACTTCAGGTTTGGTGATAACCAAAATCTTCATACATATATTATAGCTCATTTTAACAAAACTTACAATAAATAAGCCAATAATTCTTGATAAACATCAAACACTTGCAATAAATCAATTAGTCTTACCCTAAACAGTTAAATATGATATAATATAATTAGGTTTTTCATTGTTAGACAAATACATACTGATGTATGAGCTGGTTATGCGGATTGGTTTATATGGGTTAACATTTTAAAATAAATAATATTTGAAAATTTCGCTGCTTTTTGAAAGACCATAATAATTATCCTATAGGCATTTACTTAAATAAATGTGATTTAATAAACGAAAGGGAAAGACAGCATACAAATATTTGTGAAAGACAATTTTTTAATCCTCGTGCTTTTGGCGGATGGTTTTTAATATTATGTTATGTTCCGCTATTTGCTTTAAGTACAATTATCATAAGATATTTGGTTAGCTCAATGGCCTTTCTTTCTAACATGCTTAGCATTATTAATCGCATTATGCCTGTCATCTTTTGATATAGGGGTTCTCACTTTTTTTTATGCTAAGGAGTTGCATTTCTGGGATATGCTTTTTTAGAGCCTGTTCACACTATAGCATCAATAATCATAGCAAATAAAATAAATCCTGCGAATACACTATCTAGTTTATCGTACCGTGTAAATATTTTACGGAATCGC
>JGI994J12354_10000563_pt1 | contig 36930 bp, 6 predicted proteins | sample IntmicLarv3ML3BL_FD_12354 | JGI IMG/M metagenome (IMG submission 12354) | reverse complement strand
TGTTGGGATTCCCCCCACGCGCCGTCAACAGGCAAACAGCGCGCTTCGGTAGCCGTGTATATTCATGATGGAGGGCAAGGCGTCCCGTCCATGCACGTGCCCTGCTCATTGGCGCCCTGACCCAGGCCGCAGGCCTCCCGGGAAGGACGGCTGCTACCGGTTAAGGTTACGCAGCGAGAAGTTGATAATCGTTGTCGTTTAATTAATAAACTGCGGCTTGTTATAGCGGGTCCGCGCCGCTGCTCGCTTGCCAGGCTTCAAAATCCCCGTCGAAATCCTTTCATCCCCGGATATAAATAAGAACTTGCGCACAAGGGTTGAATTCAAGTTCTATTACTTAGTATAGCCGATTTTTTGCGTGAGGTCAAGAGGAAATTCAAAGTTTCCTCTCAAAAAAATCAAAGTTTTCCCGGCAAAAGCGCCTGCTTTCCGGAAAATAATCTATTTTCCTTCCCGCATGCCGCGCTCCGCGTCCCGCTGGGCATCGCGCTTTGCGGTGGCGTCGCGCTTGTCGTAAAGCTTTTTGCCCTTGCACAGGCCGATTTGCAGCTTGGCGCGGCCGTTTTTGAAGTAGAGAGACAGCGGGATGATCGCCAGCCCCTGCTGCCCCACCTCGCCGAACAACCGCATGATTTCGCGCTTGTGCAGCAGAAGTTTGCGCGGGCGCACGGGGTCGCCGTTGAAAATATTGCCGTGGTCATACGGCGTGATGTGCATGCCGTTGACGAACATCTCGCCGTTTTTCACGGAGCAGTGGCTGTCCTTCAGGCTCACGCGGCCCTGCCGCAGAGACTTCACCTCGGTGCCGTGCAGAGCAATGCCCGCCTCGAATTCTTCCAAAACGAAGTAATCGTGCCAGGCCTTTTTATTTTTTGCGACGGGAATAATCGCCGCTTTTTTCTCCTCCGGCATTCCGCATGCCCTCTTTTCATTGAAACAAATATATTATATAGGGCATATTGCTGCCCTGCATTGGTATTATAACATAGATTGGCCGTATATGGCAAGGTTTATCTTCGATTTATCTTTGGCGCTTGTTGCCCGAATGAAACGTTATAGTTAACTTTTCATGAATTTTTGGCATTTGCACTTGCAAATTTGTACGAGAGGCTGTATAATCAAACAACGGCATATTAATAACTTGAAGGAGGATACTGCGTTGGAAGATAATAACATCCCAATGGATGAACAGTACAGCGGGGAAAAGAAGAAGTTTCCGGTGAAAATCGTCATTATCGTTTTGGTTGCGGTTGTGTTGGTTGCGGCGGTTGTGGTGCTTGGCATTTTTGTAATCAAGCCCAGGATGGCACTCAGCAGCGCGACAAAACTGGCGGAAAGCGGCGACGCGGCGGCGGCGTACGAAGCGCTTGACCGCATGGCGCTTGAGGATGCCCTGCTGCGCAAACAGGAGATTCAGGAAGACGTGTTCGCCACCCGCAAAACAGCGGAGCTCAAGTTCGGCAAGTATGACTGGATTGTGCTGGAGGAGCGCGACGGCAAGGCGCTGGTCATCACGAAGAATATCATTTCGCAGCAGGTGTATCACGGCACGCTGCAAGATATCACGTGGGAAGACTGCTCCCTGCGCGCATACCTCAACGGAACGTTTTTGAATGAATTTTCCGCAGAAGAAAAAGCGCGCATCGTGGCAACCCAGAACAAGAACACCAGCAACCCCCAGTATAACGTGAAAAACGGCAAGAACACCAAGGACAGCATCTTCCTGCTTTCGCTGGAAGAAGCCAACCTCTACTTCAAGGACAACGCCTCCCGTGCGGCGATGTTCCAGCATTCCTACGGCTGGTGGTGGCTGCGCTCCGCCGGGATGTACGAGAATCTGGCGGCGATGGTCACCAGCGACGGCACCATTGCCTATACCGGCAGCGGCGTGAACTATGCTAACCGCGGCCTCCGCCCGGCGATGTGGATCAAGATGCCGTAAATTTGCCGAAAAATGTAACAAAAAACAGCACCGAGCCGTATACTGGTTTGGTGTTGTTTTTTACTTGGGTGCACAAATTTCACTGAAAAAAAGTTTTACAGGATGAAATTTTATAAAAAAAGCTATTGACAATATCATCGGGTTGTATTATACTTATGAAGAAAAGTTGTAATTTTCAATAACAACTACATTTTTGTATGGGAGGAAGCAAAATGAAAATAACCCAAAACCCCGCCCAAAGGTTCCGATGGGCGAAACGTTCGCTCAGCATCGTGTTAAGCACCGCGATGCTGTTAACTGCCCTTGTCGTTGGCTTGGTGCCGGCGTCAGCAGGTCTGATTATTGAAGAAGCGGTGAGAGGCCCGGATCCAATCGTCTTTGTTGTGCCGGAGACTGTTTATATGACGCCGAAGCAGTCGGGATCAACGGCGCCGCAGTATTTTCTGAACAACAATCTGGACGGCACGGCAATCACAGATCCGGATTTCACAGGTACGAATCCGGATCCGGCAAAGAATCCGAATAAAGCCATCTTCCACATTCAGGTGCCGGACGCCGCAAGCTATGCGCTGTATTTCAATGGCAGTGCCTCGCCAAATCTTTCTTGGACGCCGACGAACCCGGGCGATCCTTGGGATTTTGAGCTGACTGCGGCGCAGTGTTCTTTCATGGATACCGCCAATCCGGCAGCGCAGGGCTCGGGTACACCGAAGGAATGGAGACTCGAGGCAACCGTGTTCACCGAACAAAAAAGCTATTACAACTACACCACCTTCTACCAGCCGGTGTGGGTGCCGTCAGTTCATGGCGTTGGATGGAACCGCAAAAACAGCAGCGGCTGCAACCCCAACAGAGGACCGCAGTACGACAGTGTGTCATGGATTGCGGGCCTGCATGCCAACTGGGAAGGGAATAAAGTTCATAATGCCGACGAGGGCGACGAAGCCATGAAAACAAACGACTGGACCAACGGGTGCAGCCTGTTAGGACCCACCGGAAGGATTGCAGATCCGACCGCAACCTCGAATACCTACTTCAAGAAAATAGCGCCGCTGCTGGGTATTGTTGAGCGCACAACAGACGGCGGCTATGGGTATATGGGCGGCTTGACCCACGCCACCACCAACCCCGGTTATAAGGCGGAAGGTACCAACGTGTATGGCGGGGATCGCACAGGAATATCTTCGGGCCGCCAAGACGTGACCGACGATAATCTGCTGATTATGACACCGCCGGGTCGTGATACGAACAACAACAATGGTTGGGGCAGACTGCATATTGACACGTCCCGCCATTCGCATTTCGGCAGCATCCCGAATTTTTCCCTGGGGATGATGTCAGCATGGATTGCAAATGGTTCTGATAACATCATAAAGGCCAACTCGGCTGCTAAATATACGATCTCGGCGTATGAGGGCGATATAACCAATACGAATAACATCCCCACCAGTCAATTTACTAATGTGGCCCCTGACAAATATCACGCTTATAGCACGTCAGATTCCTCGTATCGTACAGACACGACGCCGGCAAGTCTGAGCGGAATTGATGTACCGACGGACCGTGACTATATCATGTTTTTCACAAATGAACAGATGTATGGCGGTGCCAACAACCAATGGATGAAGCGCTTGATGACCCTGCGCATTTATACCCCGCACTCGGACAAATCTGACATGCGCAAAAGAATAGACGCAGTGATTCGCAAAGCCGGATACGGAACCCAGGATTACAGAGACGCGCTCAGAGCGGCGATGGCAAACCTGGGCAATCCGGCGGTAGGGCCAGATATGAATCTGGTTAAGAAGCTGGAACAAAAGGTTGCTGCCTGGCCGCCTTCTGTCACGACTCAGAAGTATCAATTCAATGACATTAACGCAACCCCCAATGTGACGGTGACGGCCGACGGAACTGAGGCGCCGTTTATTGCTCCGGCAAACTCGGACACCGGTGCGGTCTATAAGACCGGCGATTACAGCATCACCGCCGATGGGAGGACACCCCTCTGGGGCGCGGTAACCGCGGTGCGGGATTATTTCGTGGGATATAAATATACCGGCATGACCGTTCAGTATCACGATAGAGGCGTGTGGGATACCCCTGTTCTGTATCCCAGCGATACTACAGTACGGCGGGCTATGGTCACCGGTGCCGTGAGGATTGTTTACATTTACGACCCGATTCCTTACACAATCAAATTTGACGGGAATGGCGGAACAGAGGTTACGCCGGGCTCAATGGGCAATACCGCGATTTCCTTCAACGAGCGTCAACTGCTGAAGCCGAACGATTTCGAAAAGCCGGGCTATGATTTCGCGGGCTGGTCAACGGAGAAGAACGGCACGCCGATTTATGACAACGGGGATCCTGTGATCAATCTGACCCTGAACCCGAAGGAGAACGGCACCACGGCAGTGACCCTCTATGCGTGCTGGACGCTGAAAGCTGACATCAACGTGGTCTTTGATGCGAATGGCGGCACCCTTACGGGGATATCGTCCAAGATGGTTCAGTTTGACGCCAAGTACGGCGATCCGGAACCCGCACCAAGCCCACCGAATACGAAGCCCGGACTGTCAACTGCCGAGCGCCCAGGTTATGTATTCGACGGTTGGTGGGATACCGTGGGCGGCAATGTGAAGCAGATAACCGCCGCGTCGATCGTGAAAAACGAGACCAACCCGCATAGTCTTTATGCAAAATGGGTACCGGAAACATTTGACATCGCACTGGACGTCAATGGCGGCAATCCGCTGCCGGCGGCCCAAAGAAAGCTCCTCGATGCCGAGTTCACAGGTCCCTATCCGACGCTGCCGACGCCCACCCGTGAGAACTACGAGTTCCGGGGCTGGTCAACGGTGAAGAACGACACCGGCGTGGCTGCCGATCCGTTCGTGGCACTTGATAAAGGCGTTACGGCAGGCGATCCAATCGGCGGCGTGCTCGGCGATAAATTGGAAATCCTGGCTGCCCATACGCTTTACGCGCAGTGGACGCCGGATGAATATACCGTTACGTTTGACGCGCTCGGCGGCGCCGTTGACGCAGCCTGGCTGGCCGCGAATCCGGCGGGGCTCACGGTCAAGTACGGCAAGCCCTACCCGACGCTTCCAACCACAGAACCGAGTCCGATGCCTGCGGGTGCGACCACGTTCGAATACTGGTATGTTGATGGCGGAGACGGCGCAGAGCTGTTTGATAATACAACACTCGTAACCACAATCGGCGACCACACACTGAAAGCAAAGTGGGATGGGATTTTGCCCGGCGTGACCTTTGTGAAGTACGGCGGGGTGATTAAGCCTGTTAACTTGGATAACAAGGAAGTTGTTCTGGGTGAGGACTATGGCGTCCTTCCGGTGCCGGTCAGGGACGGCTACACATTCGCAGGCTGGTACTTTGATGACGCGACGTTTGCAAATGTGGTGACTGCCACTACCCCGGTTGCCACCGGAGACCCGCATAAAATCTATGCCAAATGGGATGCAATCGACTACACTGTCACGTTTATGCCCGAAGGCGGCGACATGGACGCAGGGCTCTTAACAAGGACGGTTACGTACGGTACAAGATACGACACGAATGCAGCTATGCCGGACGCGGCAGACGTGGAGCGCGATGGCTACGATTTCGCAGGCTGGTATCTCACAACGGATTATACCGGGACGGCGGTTGCTGACGCTACCGTTTTGGGCACCTTTGGCACGCCCGCGAAGGACCACAATCTTTACGCGAAGTGGGATGCGATTAGTTACACAGTAAAGTTCAACACCAATGGAGGTCCGGCTTTCACGCCGCCTGCCGATGAGAAGTCGGTTGCGTTTGGCGCCGCATACGGCACGCTGGCCGACGCCCCTGCCCGCATGGGTTATATATTCGACGGCTGGTGGACCGACGCGGTCGATGGCACGAAGGTTCGTGCCACAACACCCGTGACCATTTTTGATGATCACAGCATTTTTGCGCAATGGATCGCAATCCCGATTACAGTGACATTTAAGGATCCCCTTGGCCTCAACAAGTTTACGCCTGCCAGCAAGAAGGTTGCGCTGGCGACAAAATACGGCACGCTGCCGCCGAATCCTGTCCTTGATGGCTACGTTTTCGCTGGCTGGCTGAGCTCTTTCGACGGCGCACTGGTGACCAAAAATACCTTGGTGCCGGATAATGCCATTGACCATGAGCTCATAGCGCAGTGGGCCCCGGCGGATATCGAAGTGACGCTGGACTATAAAGACGGCGACCCGCCAACGACCGTAGTTGGTTCTGCCAAGTACACCGAAACGTATATCACCGTGCCCGAATTGAATCCGGCGAACAACCCGACCCGTCTGGGCTTTACATTCGTCGAGTGGTCCCTGGATGGTACCGCGGTGACAGATGCGTCCACCGTAACGCTCAAAAAACCACACACGATTGTTGCGGTGTGGGACGGCGGTACCTACGAGGTGGAGTATGACGTAGGAGCTGCCCCGGTCACGCCGGCGAACGAGTTTTTCAAGAATGGGACGAAATACGGCGATTTGCTGGCGAAGCCCGAATACCCCGGATACAACCTCCTGGGCTGGTGCCTGCAATCGGACCTCTCGGACGCCGAGCCAATCACGAAGGATACGGAAGTCTACCTGACCTCCACCCCCACTCCCACCACCTTCTACGCGAAATGGGAGCCGAAGACCCTGAAGGTGTCGTTCGATACCAAGGGCGGAAATGCCATCGCCGACTTGGACGTGACGTTTGACGCGCCCTATGCCGGTCTGACGACCCCCGTACGCGCGGGCTATACGTTTATCGAATGGCAATTGCAGACCGAAGGCGGCGCCGCGATTGCGAACGGAATGACGGTCACCACCGTGACGAACCACAAGCTCGTTGCGAAGTGGACAGCGAACACGATCAAAGTGAATTTCTTTGACGACACGGACTACGTCTGGGATGATGCCAGCGATAAGACCAGAGACGTCACATTCGACGGAACCTATGGCGTTCTGGACGACGGAACCAAGAAGGCCATGCCGGTGCCTGTGCGCGGCGGATATGCGCTCAAGGGCTGGTACACGGAGCCGGACGGCGCAGGTCAGCGCGTCAAGGCGACCACCAAGGTGACAACACCCGGCGAGCACACGCTGTATCCGCTCTGGACCTTGGCTGACATGAAGATTGCGCTGTATCGGAACTATGATGCAGCGGATGAGACGTTCAAAGAAGTCGCTTTCACGTTCGACAGCGAATACGACGATGTGCTGGTGGATCCGGAGCGCAAGGGCTACGACTTCAAGGGCTGGTATACCGAAAGAACAGGCGGCACCTTGTTGTCCGGCGAAACGGCGAGCGACCCCACCGTGACGGCGCTCTATGCGCAGTGGACTGCCAAAGAGATTCTGGTCACGTTTGATTTCAATGACGATGGGACAACAGGCCCAGAGGACAAAACCGTCGCCTTTGACGCAAAGTATAGTACGGCTGCTCCGGGCGGATTCCCGGTTCCCACGCGCACAGGCTACGAGTTCGACGGCTGGTGGACCGACTTGGAAGAAATCGGCAGCGCGCAGGTGACGGCGGATACCATCATGAGCCAGGAAGCGCCTCAAACCCTTTACGCGTACTGGAAACCGGTGACATACAAAGTCACATTTATTCTGGACGGCGGCGTGCTGACGCCGAACACTCCCAAAGATGTTACGGTCGGCAAAACCTACGGCGCACTGCCCACACCCACCCGCGATGGCTACTATTTTGACGGCTGGGCACTGGATTCAAACGTTATCGTGACCGCGAGCACGACCGTTACCGAACTCGAGGCCCATGATTTGACCGCGCAATGGGTGCCGGACATCAAAGTGACGCTGAATCCCAACGGCGGCAGCGCGATTGCCAGCCCGGACGACAAGTTCGTCGCAGAGCTTGGTGAGCTGTATCCCGCAGGGATTGGCTTTGTGCCGACCTATTCGGGCTATAAGTTCGAAGGCTGGTACACACTGGCGGCCGGCGGCACCTTGGTGGACAATACAGTCACTGTAACCAATCCGGAGAACCACGTGCTCTATGCGCAATGGACACCGAAGACCGACATCAAAGTGACGCTGAATCCCAACGGCGGCGCCGCGATTGTCAGCCCGGACGTCGACAATTTTATCGTGGTGTTCAACCAGAAATACCCCACGATTACCGTTGTGCCGGTCTACACGGGTTACAAGTTCGAAGGCTGGTACACACTGGCGACCGGCGGCAAGTTGGTGGATAATACGCTTACAGTAACCAACGGGGATGACCACACGCTTTATGCCCGCTGGACGCTGAAAAATGACATTGAAGTAACGCTGGATGCCGATGGCGGCACGGTGAAAACGGATAAATTCAATGTGACATTCACGGCTGCGTACGGCAGCAAGTTGGATCAAATACCCACGAAGGCGGGATACGATTTTGATGGCTGGTACGATGCAGCGGCAGCGGGCAGCCAGGTGAACAACGCAACCATCGTGGAAAAAACGGCAAACCATACGCTCTATGCGTACTGGACACCCGCCGAATATACGCTCACATTGAACGGAAACGGCGGCACCCCTGCTACAACCACAAAGCCCATTACCTATAACGTGGCATACGGCGACTTGGGCACGGCGCCGGAGCGCACCGGTTATGATTTCCTTGGCTGGTCCTCGCTCAAAGACGATGCGGCGTTGACCGGCGCAGTGACGGTCGCCACAGTCGCGGGCGTTGACAGCCAAGTCATATACGCGCAGTGGAAAGCGAAGGACAACATCACGGTGAACCTGAATCCCCAGGGCGGCTCGGTGGGGACGGCTACATTCACCGCGACATACGACGCTCCGTACGGCAGCAATTTGACTCAGGTGCCGGTTCTTTCCGCCAATAAGTTCCTTGGCTGGTATGACGCGGCAACGGGCGGCGTCAAGGTGGAAAACATAAGCAAAGTGACAACCGAGATAGAGCATACGCTCTATGCCCGCTGGGAGTCCTTGGAATTCGGTCTCTACTTTGATCCCGGGGTGGCCGGCGGCACCGACTGGAGCGGTATGTATATCGAAGACGGCAAGCCGTACAGCTACAACCCGGATAATCCGGACCCGTTGAACACGGAGAACGTGTTCCCGGTTCCGACCCGCATTGGCTACACCTTCACCGGCTGGTATAATCACCCGACAACAGGCGACACAGCGGTGCTGATCACTGACATTGTGCCCGACGGCACCACGGCTGCGGAGAGCATGCTCTATGCGCGCTGGACGCCGGACAGCTTTAACGTCAAGTTTGACGTTGCCGGCGGTACCTCGGCGGCAGACCAGCCTGTTACGTTCGACGCAGCCTACGGCACACTGCCGGCGACAACCCGCGACGGCTACGGATTTGACGCCTGGTTCACAAGCAGCGGCAAGGAAATCACTGCGGCGACCATCTTTGATACAAAGATCATGCCGATACCCGCGGAACACACGCTCACAGCGAAGTGGACGGCGCAAACCTACACAATCACGTTGAACGCGGCAGGCGGCACCCTTGCGGGCACGGGGACCATTTCAGCGACATATGACCGCACGTACAGCGCGCTGCCCACACCAACCCGCTCGGGCTACACCTTCGATGGCTGGTTTATTATGCCTGCCGATGTGAAGATCACCCCGACCGATACCGTGAAGGTGACAGCCGACACCCCGCTGACCGCAAAATGGACGCTGATTCCGCCGCCGAACACCTATCGGCTGACGGTTGTCAACGGAACGGGCAGCGACAACTATCTGGCAAACGCGGTTGTACCGATCGCCGCGTATGGTGCCCCCGCCGGGCAAGTGTTCGCCGGGTGGAAGGTAACCGCAGGCAACGCCACGATTGCGGATACCGCGAACCCCAACACAACCCTCACGATGGCAAACGGGAGCGTGACGGTAGAGGCGACCTACAGGAACAGCGGCCCCGGCAAAAAGATGATCTTTACAACCAAATATGAGTCGAAGTTCTGGAACTGGATTATGTTCATCTTCCTCTTTGGCTGGATTTGGATGTGGTTCGTGAAGTAATTCACGTGCTGAAAAACCCCCGGTAACAGGATCCCCGCTGTCCTTTCAGGGCGGCGGGGATTTTTGGCTTGCATGGACATATCCTTCAAAAAAGCGTTGCATCTTTGACAAAAATAAAAGCTTGCATTTTTTGTTGCCCATGTTATAATAGAATGAATAAAAAGAGAAGGGCGGATACTTATATGAAAAAAAAGACAGTGATTGTCATCATTGTGCTCGCTGTTTTGACGGCGGCGCTGGTTGGCGGCGGCATTTGGCTTTCTTTGAGGTGGAACGAGAACAAACCCTACGCGAGCTACAGCATGAAAAAGTATATCCAGCTGGGGAACTACACAGAGCTGGAAGGCGAATTCACACAGGCGGACCTGTCCGACGAAAGAATCAAGGAGCTTACAAAGCTGTATTTCACGGCCAACGTGGTTTCGCTGCTGAAAGAGGAAAAAGCGAAGGAGACGGTGCAAAAGGGCGATTTTGTGAGCATCGGCTTTGAGGCGACGGCACCGGATATTTCGGAGCGTGTCTCGAATGGGCTGCGCAGGGAAAACTGGGAGCTGGAGGTCGGCTTGAATACCTTTGTCCCGGGCTTTGACGAGCAGCTCATTGGGCGCAAAAAGGGAGAGGAGTTTGAGTTCAAGCTCAAGTTCCCCGCTGATTATCATGAAGCGGAACTCGCCGGGAAAGAAGGGGCGTTCCTTTGCATCATACATGCCATTGGCACGATGGAAATCAATGACGAACGGGCAAAGGAAGTCAAAAGGACGGACAACAGCGGCTACTTTACCTCGCTCAAAGAGCTGCAGACCTACCTGAAAGAAGAATTGATGCGGCAGACAAACAAAGGCAACGAGCGGATGCTGCTGGACCTCGCCTACGGAAATGCCAAGGTGCTGCGGTTCCCGGAAAAGGAGCTGACATATTACCTGGGGCTTCTTGCAAAAAAAGCGAAGGCCAACGGCAAAAATTCGGAGGAATACCTTGCAGGCATCAATTACGAAGGCGGGGTAGAAGGATATAAGGCGGAAATCAAGGGCGAGATTGAGCGCGAGCTGTTTATGTTTGCCGTGGCGGAAGAAGAAGGTCTGCAGGTGACGGCAGAAGAATTCAACGGCTACATGGAAACGCTGCGCGGCGGCGATGCCAGCATGACCGACGCCCAAATTTATGAAATGCGCGGCACCAAGGGCACAATTCTCCGTTCAATAACGGCAGGAAAAGTGATGCAGTTCCTCGCGGAGCACGCAAAAAATTACCCAAAACAGGCAGCGGAGGAAAAATAACAGCAAATTAAGTAAAATGTGAAAGTTACACGCAGAGACAGGTTTCGGCCTGTCTCTTTTGCGTTGCAGAGCAAGGTTTTTAGGGGCGCGCTGTCCAATGGTTACAAAAAAAAATGAATAAATCGTAATTATACTGTTGACAATTCAAATTAATAGTGATATTATATACAGTGTAACACTATGATACTGGTAAATTGGTGTTAACTTTATCCAAACGCAGAAGTTATCTGCCATTTATGAGGGGAGAAGCTTATTATGAAAATTTCCGCAACAATGAAGAAGCTGCCCAAACGCGCCCTGAGTGTGCTCATGAGCATACTGATGGTCATCACGGCAATCCCGCTGACCGCACCCACTGCGGCGGCGGCACCGCTTCCCGGCGGGGTCTATCCAAGGGCGCTGCCGCTGGGCGTACTGGAGCGCTATGAGACTGCCGTGGGCGCTGGCGCAAGCGGTATCATCGCCAACGGCAAGGCGGGCGACCTCTTGCCCGGCCACACCTACATCGACGCGAACAGCGTGGCGATGAAGTCGCTCGTCAAGCGGCTGGACCGCTTGCTGGGCCATACCACGAAGGATGGCGGCCCCAGCGGCACCACCCTGCCTGCCGGTTCAGCCAACATTGCGCCGTTCCTGGAGCTGTTGATGAAACCCGACGGCAGCGACTTCGTCAGCCAGCTGATGGCGATGCCGAAGGCGCCGGGACAACCAACCATCGGCAGCGATTTTGCCACGAACCCGAAGCAGCTGCATACGATACTGAATGCCGTGGTTTCCGACATGCTGTATCAGGACAGTATCATCAACACGCTGATTGATCTCCTCTACAAAGAGGTGATTGGCGCGTTTGAAGGCATTTGGGGCAACGACGTTGCAGGCGCACTCAAGCCAATGACGGGCATTGATACGGGCATAGCGGGTCAAACGGCAACGGCCCGTCCCCGGATGTATCCGCTGTACCATTCCCTGGCGGCTAGCACCTTCTATCGAAGCGGGGATGCAGATCCTACGATAGGAACTGTGGAGTGGGCATTTGGACGCGACCTGCGCCTTTATCCCAACATGTTTGGCGCTATCATCGATTCCAGAACATTCCCGATTGCCCGCCGCCTGCTGACCAGCAACGACGGAAGAAGCAATTCCGGCGTCAATAGCGTTGACGGCAATACGGCTGCGGCGCGGGCGCTTGCGGACTCGCTGCAATACCCTTCCGTGTTCCGGCGCTCATGGAACCCGAATGATATTGGCATTGATGCCAACGTCTTTCCCTATACGGAAAGCACGGAGTGGCGGGAGGGCGGCGAAAACGCATATGGTAACACAAACGCTCAACCAACAGCAGCCGCGACAACTGATAGAAGCAGCCAAATGCAGAAGGTCTACAAGGAAAGCGATGGATCCGACCGCCCAAATCCCTGGAGCGCCAACCCCTATCGCGGCACCCCGCAGCTTTACAGAATCCACCCGACCATGTCAAACGCCACGGAAGTGTGCGGGCACGGCCATCTCTGGCCGCTTGAGAGCAATCTCACGGCGGTGTATAACGGCGTTACAGGTGCGGACCATATAGCCGACTGTCTCGCGGCCGGGAATGAGAAAGTTTGGGATGCCGTTTTAGAAGTAGAAATTGACACCGGGATTGCGTATTACTCGGCCCATAAGAATGCCGACGAGAGCCATCCCCTGAATATCCCGTGGAACATCAACGGCGACGCCGCGAAGTTCGCGGAAGCACTGCGCTATGTGTTCCATGGCATTTGGCCAATCGTCGCCGGCCTGCTGACCGACGTGCAAAAAGTGAAGAAAGGCATCATCGGTCCGGTAACTATCGACAATGTCCTCGCCCAGGGCGTTGCTGCTGACGGCATTCAGCTTGAACTGGCTTTTCGGAACATGCCCGTGTTCGCGGCCCTGCTGAACCCGATTTTTGAAGCAGTGCTGGGTTTGGAAAGCGCGGACTATACCTTAACACCCCAGCAGCTGATAGATATCGGTACCAAGAACCCCGGATCGAGAGCTACCGGTGCCACAAGCAGCTACGGTGCCCGTGATATTAAACAAAATTATAACAATGACGTCGTGTTATACACCGACACGAAAACGCCGACGCATGCCTATACCAATACCGCTGCCCGGCGGAACGCCAGTCAAGACAATGCAACGGGAGCAACCCCGGCCAATCGCTCGGACGGCCCGCAGGACTTGGTGAACGCAGTTCTCTATTGCATAGAGGGGCTCATCGGGGCAATATCGGAACAACCGGCGTCAAAGCTGGTGGGGCTTCTGACCAATCTCCTGTACGCGGTGGACGAAGACCGGATCCGGCCTTTGCTGAACACATTGAATCTGATTATTGGTATTGATGTATTTGCGGTAAACGTTCACGTGACTGGTATCTTGAGTTGTATTAGTATGGGTGAGTGGATGTGGGTAGACGTTGGCCTGCAGCCCGTTAACATGAATCTCATAGAAATGTTTGCCGGCGATCCGGTGATTGCCGGGTATATTGAGGGGTTGGGCAGCGCCCAGGGCCTGCAAAATATATTTAATGATACGGGATTGACGGCCCCCGGCGGTTTGCTTGCGGGGTTGGATATCTCGCGGCTTCCGACAGGCATCGGCACGGTTCACACGACCCTTCCCACCAAGCGTTACGCCGGCACCAGCATTAACATGCACGGCACGAAAGCCAATGTCCCCTACGACAACGTGCGCCACTGGGCCGAACCGGACCCGCGCATTCTCACCGACGTAGTGCACTGGGCCCTGAGCAGCAGTCTGCTCTGGGATCCCACCACGGGCTTGCTCGTGAACAAGGACGACACCTCGCCTGAGTTCGGCCAGCCTCTCTTCACCATGAATTCCAATTCCGATTGGGAAGTTATAACGGCCATCGCGGAGCTCGTGCTGCCGAAGGATTACAGCTTTACCGAGCCCGGCCCGCTTGAGCTGAACCCGCCCCCGGCGGCGCCTGCCTTCCAGTACCCCGAATGGTGGGGCCAGCGCGGGCAGAGCTATCACAATGATCCCATCCCCTACGACCCAGATGCTCCTGATTATGGTACCGGCGACACGGACGGAAAAGAATTCCAGGTGGACGTCGAATACCTCATCGCGAACATTGATGTGATCCTGGACGCGCTGCTTGACGTGGCGTTCGGTTCGGTTCCGGCATCGGGCTGGCAAAACCTGCTCTCCCAAATCCTGAATAAGACGCCGTCCGCTTCGGACCCAGCGGGAACACCGCTTGATACCCTGACGGCCTTTAACCCGTTCACAAAAGAAACGTTCGTCCTGCTCGTGGAAGGGATACAGACGGCGCTTGGTACGGTGCTGGATAAAGTGCCGGATCCGAAGCCCGATGCGCAGCCGGGAGATCCCCCGCCTGCTACCCTCCGCGAGACGCTGACGGATTTCAGTGCAATCCTCGACCGCGCCATCGTGGTGCAGGGCAGCGGCAACGTGCCGACCAACACGGCGGACCACGCGCTGAACCTCATGGGCGCGATTGATAAGCTGTCGGATCCGCTTAGCTATAATCCGAACAGCGCCATCATTACAAACTCCGCGGAATTCGCGAACGCGCTTGCGGCATTCATCAGCCCCCTCGGGGATATCCTCGGCGTCCTGCTCACCGAAAAGAGCCTTGGTATCCTGCAAATCCGCGAGGGCGCAGGCGAAACCTTGCTCGAAATCAAGGGCGGCAACGGCTGGGCTGAAATTAAAACGCTGATGGACGCACTGACGAACGCCATGGGCGTGCCGTCGCTTATGTCGGCAGCGCCTGCGACGTCGAATATCGCCCTAGAGCTGATTAAACCGATTTTGGCGCTCGTTGACGAATTGCTCAAAGACCCGGCGAAGAATCTGCTGAGTGTGCTGCCGACACTGGCGTACTACCTCCTGCCGCAGGATGCAGACGGCGACGGCTGGACTCCCGGCGAGCCGGACGCGCCCATCAACCAGATTCTGCAGCGCCTGCTGCGCCCGGTCTATATCCTGCTGGATACCGTCCGCCCGATTATCGACCTCTTCGGCGGCGAACTGCTGGATATCCAGTCCATGCTTGCCAATCTTCCGTTCCTGAAGATTGTTCAGAACAAAGCGCCTCTGGATCCCCAGTTTAATCCGGGCCTGAACCTTGACGTGTACGGGCTGTTTGATTTCCTTGATGACAAGATTGCGAATCCGGCATCAGGGGACCCGCTGCCCATCCCGGAAATTGAGGGACTTCTGCGGATGTTCATGGTCGGCAAATTTGATGAAGCCGGCGGCGCAAAATACATCAAGGCTGACCTGCCGCAGCTGCTGTTTACGCTCGTCAACTTTGTGCTGGAGAATTTCCTGGCCGACATCATCGGGGCAGATAATATTAACTGGATTTATGATGAAGCCGGTTATGAGTTCTTTACCCGTTTGATTCAATACAAAAAGGTGCCCGGATACGGTCCGATTGACTACGCCGAGGCTCCGCCGGTGTATGCGCCTCTGCCGACTGACGCGACCTATGGTGCGGTTAACACGAACCTGAGCTGGTTCAAGAAGAGCCAGTCGCAGTACCTGGTAGAAAACATAGACGTGGTAATCAATTTCCTGTGGAACAACCTGGTCTATGATAACAACAACACGGCGGTTGCACCCGGAAGCCTCACAGGGCTTAACGGCTTGGTGCAGGGCGCGCTGGATTGGCTGAGAGACATCAAGGTTCCCGCGCAGAACGGCGAAAAGCTGGCGCTCACGGTAGAGCCAACGCTGCAGGAAACCGTTTACAGCGCCTTTGGCAACACTGCCTATGCGCAGGAAATCCTCACCATGGTGGTGAATATTGTCCTCGGCGAGGTTGGCAATGTCGTCGGCGATGGGATTGACTTCAAGAAAGACGGCCTGCTGGGCATCCTCGGCGACGGTGCCACCCCCGGCGAGCTGGACGTCATGATCAATAAACTGATTGATGAAAAGGTGGCGGATACGCTGCTTGGCATTGGTCTGAAGCTCAACGAAATCTCCGTTGCGAACGTGCTGCAAAAGCTCATCGCAATCGGCGACTTCCCGCTGGATCTTGCCGCGATATTTAAGCCGTTTAAAGAGTACAGGAACGGGGATCCCGGCTATCAGGTTACCAGCAAAGATAGCTTTATCGACGTGGCGGCAAAGCTGTTCCAGCCGCTCTTCCCGATTCTCGACTTCCTGCTTTCGGGCGAGAACCTGAAGCTCCTGGCTGTTGACGGTCTGGTGCACAACGCGAACCAGGACGACACCATCAACGAGGAATGGAATCCCGATGCGCCGGGCGCGCAGAGCAATGACGACGCCAGCGGCGGAAAAGGCAAGGGCCTGATCACAGCCTACGGCTACGACGGCTACGAATTTGGCCTGATGCCGCTCCTGCTTGGCATCGGCGCGGATATCCCCGGCTTCCAGGCAAAGGTCATGACTCCCGCCTTGTTCAAGGATCCCGCAACCGCAGCCGCCAATGGACAACTGAAGGCAATCCTGGACCCAGTCTTCGCTCTGCTGGACGCGTTCCTGAAGAACCCGGTGCAAACGGCGATGCAGGTGCTGCCGAACGTCGTCTATATGATGACGAATTCCTCCGGCATTGCGGGTTCGGATACCTCTATCCTGCAGCAGGCGCTCAACCGTCTCCTGCAGCCGGCATGGGAGCTGCTTGCCCTGCTGAATCACACGAAGATTAACACGCTGCTGGATAAATTGGACCCGACGCTGGATAAGATTTTGGGCACCCTCGGTCTGCCGGATGGCAGCGGTCTCAAGGGTTTCCAGAACCTGAACCTTGGCAAGTTTGTGCAGGATAAGCTCAGCGGGCTGCTCGCTCAGTTTGCTCCGGGATTTGAAATGACCGAGCTGCTGTGCGGCACGCAAACGGCCTTTACCAATCCCCTGCACCACGGCGCTGGCATTCACAACCATGACCTGGCGGTTTTGACCGGCGGCGATTACCTGCATGTGGATATGGCCGACCTGCTTGTGGCATTGCTCCTTCAGTTCAATATCATCGGTGACCCGGCTACAGCGCTGGCCAAGGATTTCCAGACGCTGATTGGCATCCTCGGCGACGGCGGAATCGTGCTCGGCGGCAAAGCGGGCAAGATCGACTACAGCCTCACCGATAACGTGGTGGATTATATCCTGCCGCAGTGGTTCATGGACACCAAAGCGCCGCAGTACCTGACAAAGAATCTCGACACAGTGTTCAATTATCTGTGGAAGGAAGCTATCGTTGGCGATACGACGCCGGGGGGTCTGAATGAAACCCTCACAGACCTCCTCAATGGGCTGGTGCCCGCGGACGGCGGCGCGCTGGACAACATTCTGGGCGACGGCGGCATCGTGCTGGAGGATACCCTCAAGGATACCCTGTGGCAGGTGTTCGACGGCGGCGTCTATGCGGATAAGACCTTTAAAGTGCTAATCAACCTGATGAAGGAAAAACTGAGCGGGCTGACAGATAAGCTTCCCGCCGGATTTTCTCTGGATATCCTTGATCAGTTCCCGGTCACGGTGCCCGCGGATGCGCCCATTCTGGACGGCGAAATCAACCTGCTCGAAATCCTGAGCCGCCTGGTCAAAATCGACGGCAAACCGATCGACTTTAACGCGATCATGAAGATGTTCCTGAGCACGGATCCGCTTGATTTCTCCGCCTACACGGCGCAATTCCCGAATTTGGCGGACGGCATTGACAGCGAGACCGATTTCTACGACGCGCTGGGCGTCGTGCTTGGGCCGGTTATGCCGATCCTGAGCCTGTTCCTCGCGGGCGGCAGCGTGGAGATTATCGAAGTGGACGGCCTCACGCCTGAGACAACAATCACCCCCGGCGCTGTGAATGTGCCGAATGTGTTCTTCAACATCACGGGCCTGGACGGCTACGCGAACCTGCTGCCGATTCTCATGGGCATCGGCGCGGCAGTGCCGGGCTATGTTGGCACGCTGAAGACGCCGGATGAGTTCAAAGCTGGTGGTCCCGGGACTCCCACAGCGGAAGCGAAAGCCGCATATCAAGTCAAGGCAATCTTTGAGCCGATCATGACGCTGCTCGGAACGCTGCTGGATAAACCGGCGGAAACCTTGCTGCAAGTTCTGCCGAACCTGGTTTACCTCATCAGCCAGAATGGCACTGGCAAATCCATCGTGCAGCAATGTGCGGACCAGCTGCTCGTGACGGTGAACAGTGTGCTGGACCTTGTGAACGGCCTTGGCGTGCTCGACAATCCGATTGATCTCACCGATCTGCTGAAAGGCTTTGACCTGGATAACCTGTACGACAGCATCAGCGAGAAAATCGCATCGGATGATCCGACGAACTTCCTCTATCAATTTAATATTGGCAACTTCCTCTATGGAACCAAAACGCAATTCAACACACTGCCTGCACCGGGCGCAGCGCTTGAAATCGTCGGTAAATATGCGAATGCACACGCCGACTATGCGGATTATATTGAGGTTGACCTCGCCGAATACCTGACCTTCCTGCTCGACAAGCTGCTGCCGGGCGGCGTCACGACACTCGAAAAATACGAGTATCTGCTGACAATCCTTGGCAATGGCGGCATCAGCTTTGCAGGCTCGGGCGAGAAGATTCTGTACGACCCGGACCAGATTAGAGAAGAAGCGGTAACCGCTACGGATGCGACTTGGCTGCGCAGCACAAAAGCCGCGGACTATCTGGCCGCCAACATGGATACGGTGATTGATTTCCTGTGGCAGGAGGTCATCGTGAAAACGCCCTCAGTGGCGGACCCGATTGAAGAATTTGTCAACGGCTTCATTAAAGATTTCAACCTGAAGTTCAAACTGGAGAACTCGATTGAAGAGACCGTTTGGGGCTTGCTCGGCACACAGACATACACCAAAAAGAACCTCTTGGTTATCATCAAGGGCTTGCAGGATAAGCTGAACGAAATCAACGTTCCAATCTTCAAAGACTTTGATGCGCTCAAAGAGTTCATTGAGGGCGGCGGCAGCATCGATTTCGACCTTGCGGATTTGGATGTTGCGGGGCTGCAAGGCTCCGGCACAATCAACCTGTTTGACCTCATCGGCAAGCTGATTTTCATCAACGGAAATCCAATCCCCATCAACGGTGTGCTGAACCACTTCCTCGATTTGGTCTATGACGATGCCACGTGGAAGAGCATTAATGTTTACGACGAAGCGTCGTTCCTCAACGCACTGGCCGATTTGGTTGGTCCGATTATGCCGATTTTGAGCATCCTGCTCGCCGGCGGCACACTTGACTTTGTTGATATCACAGGCTCAACCGTGGGCGCGGGCGGCACCGACATCTACCCGATGGACGGCGGCGTGCGGCCGGGTATGGAAGGCAAGCAGAGCGTGTTCCTGAGCATCAAGGGGCCGGACGCTTACGGCACGGTGCTTCTGCCGCTGCTGATGGGCCTGGTTGGCGGATTCGGCACGGACGGCGAAGATACGCTGATGCTGCCGAGCGTCTTCAATGCTTCGACAACGAGCGGAGAAGAGCAGGTCAAGGCAATATTTGGACCAATCGTGTTCACGCTGAACCGCTTGCTTGAGCAGCCGGTGGATACGCTGCTGAAGCTTCTGCCGAACCTGATGTACCTGATTACGGACGCGGGTGACGACACCGGCGCCGACGAATCCATCCTGCAGCAGGCAATCAACAACATGCTGGTGCCGCTGGAAGGCGTCATCGCATTCGTGGACAGCATGCTGGGCGGCGGCAAGATCAACCTTTCGGATATCGAGCTGTCCGCTACAATGAAACTCAACATCAATAAGCTGCACTTGGATAAGATGCTCAATGATTTGCTCAGCGGCAGCGTGGGTCTTGACCTGAAGAAGCTGATGCTTGGCGCGCCCGGACTGTTCGCTGATACCGGGTTCGGCGAGGCGGTTGGTTACGTGGATTCCCTTAACTGGGGGACCTTCGCGGATTACGCGAACTTCGTTGATGTTTCCACGCCGGAAGTTCTGATTGCGCTGCTTGAAGAGCTGCTTCCGCGCGGCATTGAGAGCATTGAGAACTTCGAATACCTGCTGGAAATCCTCGGCAAGGGCGGTATTGACCTTAGCAAGGATGCCGGCCTGATTGACTACGACGAAACCCTGATTTATGAAGACGCGCCGACGGCGAAGCCGAATCATTCCTGGCTGCACAGCACAAACGCGGCGGAATACCTGACCGGCAACATCGATACGGTGATCGATTTCCTTTGGAGGGAGGTCATCGCGGACGAGACCATCGGCATCGCGGATGTCCTCAAGGATCTCCTTGACGGCGTGCTGCCTGCGGCGTTGAAAGGCGCGAGCGGCGTCGAAATCGAAGACTCGCTTTCGGCAACCGTGTGGGGCATCCTCGGCAAGCAAGCCTATACGGAGACCAATCTTTGGGCTCTGATCGAGGGCTTGCAGAACACGCTGGCGGGGCTGAACATCCCGTTCGATGAACTTGAAGCGTTCGACCTGAGCACGCTGGACCTCGGCGATATTGACCTGCCCGCAACCTCAATCAACGTGTTTGAGCTCATCGGCAAGATCATCTTCGTCAACGACGAGCCGATTGAAATCCAAGGGCTCATCACGCACTTCCTTGGGCTGAAAGAAGCTGACTTTAGTTTCCCGCTTAACGACAGAGAAGATTTCTTTACCGCGCTGGATTCACTCATCGGCCCGATTCTGCCGATTCTGACAATCCTGCTGGCAGGCGGAAGCTTGGAAATCATCAACCTCAAAGACACAGGTCTGGGCGAAGCAGGCGAGCTGTTCCCGATTGACGGCGGCGCCCCGGGCATGGATGGCAAAGAGGGCGTGTTCCTGAGCATCAAGGGCCCCGACGCCTATAGCACGGTGATTCTGCCGCTGCTGATGGCACTTGTCGGCGGATTTGAAAAAGAAGGCATGCTGCTGTCGCAGGATGACTTCCTCAAAGCAACGGACTCTATCGATCAAATCAAGGCCATCTTTGAGCCGATCATGTTCGTAATCGACAGGCTCCTTGAGCAGCCGGTGGATACCCTGCTGACGCTCCTGCCGAACATCCTGTTCCTGCTCGTGGACGAAAACAGCGGTGCCGCGTTCGATCCGCTGCTTCAGAACAACTCCATCCTGCAGCAGGCGCTGAACAACATGCTGCTGCCGCTGGAAGGCGTGCTCGGCATGGTGAACAAGTTCCTGACCAAGCCGATCGACATCAATAATATTCCGCTGAAGATCAATGACGATCTCACCATTCCGCTTGACCTGGAGAACCTGCCCCTCAACATGGTGTTTGAAGCTGTGGGCGGTATTGGCATCGACCTGACGAAGCTGGTCATTGGTTCGCGGGATGCATTCGCCAACCCGAAGCTGGGCGATGGCTACGTCTCGAAGAACGGCGAGTCCTTCTACGCCGGAGACAATGGCGCCGAGTCGCAGACGGCAAACATGCTGATCATGCTGATTGACATGTTGCTCCCGATGATCTCAGGCTACCAAGGCGTTGCAAGCCTCGAGGATTACAAATATCTGCTCAAAATCCTCGGCGACGGCGGTGTGAGCCTGAAGGGCACGCCTGACCCGATTGTCTACGACGCATCGCTGATTAAGCCGGCGATTCCGACTGCGGGAACAGGCGACTGGCTGCGCGATACCAACGCGGCGCTGTACCTGGCCGCGAACGCGGATACCGTAATCAACTACCTGTGGCAGGAAGTCATCGCGGATCCCGCAATCGGCATCAATACCGTGCTGGAGGGCATGCTGAAAGACCTTCTGCCGGGCTTGGGCAATGTCAAGATTGAAGACACGCTCAATGATACCGTTTGGGGTATCATCGGCGAGCAAACGTACTCGACCAAAACCTTGGAAAACTTGATTGGTATGGTCGAAGACTTCCTGGATGGCTTCCAGTTCGACCTGGAAGCGTTCGACCTGAGCGCGCTCGATCTCAGCAGCCTTGGTATCACCACCACGCTGCCCGCAACGTCGATCAACCTGCTGGAAATCATCGGCAAGGTGGTCACCATCAACGGCAAAAAATTCGACGTCGGCAAAATCCTTGCTGATTTCAAGGCTCTGACCCCTGCGGACTATGAGCTGGATGACACGGCGGATACCTTCTATAAGGCGCTGGATAATATTATCGGGCCGCTGCTGCCGCTGCTGACCATTCTGCTGGCGGGCGGAAGCCTGGAAATCATCAACTTGGATGTGCAGGGCGACGACATCGTGCCGGGCGCGGGCGGCACATATCCGGTGGATGGGGATCTGACAATCTCTCCGAAGAACGTGTTCCTGAACATCACGGGACCGGACGCTTACGGCACGGTGCTTCTGCCGCTGCTGATGGGCCTGGTTGGCGGATTTGGCGCGGACGGCGAAGCAACGCTGAAGACACAGGCGCAATTCGCTGATCCGGCAGTCACCTCCGAATATCAGATCAGAGCGATCTTCGAGCCGATCATATTCGTGCTCAACGAGCTGATGAAGAACCCGGTGGGCACGCTGCTGACGCTCCTGCCGAACCTGCTCTATCTGATCGTGGACGCTGATGCGACGCCCGGTGCGCAGGACGAATCCATCCTGCAGCAGGCACTCACCAATATGCTGAACCCGCTGCAAGGTATCCTTGACATCCTTGATGATAAGGGCGTTCTGAAGATTGATAACATTGCGCTTGGCGGCTCGACCCTTGACCTGACAAGCATGAACCTCGACGAAATGCTGAACGGGCTGTTAGAAGGCTTGCTGGGCAAGGCTCCGGTTGACATCGCGTCGCTGGTCATCGGTGTGGCGGGAGAATTTACCACCGATGTCAAGAAAATCGCGCTGAATGAAGACGCGTACTACGCTGATTTGACAGATGATGTCAAAAAAGCGGAAGTGCTGATGGCGCTGATTGAGCTGCTGCTTGACGGCGGAATTGACAAACTCCAGAACTTCAAATACCTGCTCGAAATCCTGGGCGACGGCGGACTCGACCTGAGCGAAATCGGACTGATCGACTACGACGAAGATCTGATTAAGCCTCTGGCCGCCGCGCCGACTGTGGCGAAAGCGCAATGGCTGCGCGACACAGACGCCGCGAAGTACCTGGGCGCGAACATGGATTCGGTGATCAACTACCTGTGGAAAAGCATCGTCGCGGACGAAGATATCGGCATCAAGCAGGCGCTTGAGGGCTTCCTCAACGGGTTGCTGCCGGAAGGCCTGAACAACATCGCAATTGAAGACTCGCTTGCGGAAACCGTTTGGGGCATCCTCGGCACGCAGACGTATACGGAAACGACCCTCTGGGCGATTGTCGAAAGCCTGCAGGCGCAGCTGAAGAATTTCAATATCCCGATTGGCGAAAACATCACCATTGAAGACTTGGAAGCGTTCGACCTGAGCGACCTTGAAATCAAGGGCATCGAGCTGACCGGCACGGTGAACCTGTTTGCGCTCATCGACAAACTGCTCTTCATCGGCGGCGAGCCACTCGGCACCACTCTCAGCACGGTGATTGACACCTTCTTCGGACTGAAACAGGCCGACTTTGAAATCGACGACAGAGACGATTTCTACACGGCCTTGAACACCATCATCGAACCGCTGATGCCAATTCTGAACATCCTGCTGGCGGGCGACGGCCTGGAAATCATCAACCTCACCGACACAGGTCTCGGCTTGGCCGGCACCGATGAATACCCGGTAGAAGGCGTGGTACCGCAGGCGTTCCTGAGCATCAAGGGACCGGATGCATACGGCACGGTGATTCTGCCGCTGCTGATGGGCTTGGTTGGCGGGCTCGACGGCGAAGCCAACAACCTGCTGATGACGCCGGACGATTATAAGGACGCTGACTCTGAGGGGCAAATCGAAGCAATCTTCGAGCCGATCATGTACGTGGTGGATCAGCTGCTGAAGAACCCCGTGAGCACACTGCTGCGGCTCCTGCCGAACCTGCTGTATCTGATTGCGGGCGACAATGGCACACAGGACTTCTCAATCGTGCAGCAAGCGCTCACCAACATGATCAATCCTCTGACCGGCATTCTGGACTTCGTGAATGACACCTTCCTGGATCCGGATAATCTGGACCCGACGAAGCGGATCAAGCTCAATGATTTACTGAATGATAGTGTTGTTTCTGGTGGTGATGGTTCACTCAACCTGACGAACCTGCAGCTGGACGAACTCCTGAACACCACGCTCAACAACCTGCTGGATCCCACGGACGCCAAACCGGACTTTGACCTGATGGGACTGATCCTGGGTGTGGCAACACAGTTCAGCAGCGGCGTGGAAGTCATTGCGACGAACCTTGCCGGCGAAGCGTTCTATGTTGACTATCTTGACTCGACGGATCCGGACTACGACGCGAGAGAAGAAGTTCTGATTAAGCTTCTCGACATCGCGCTCCCGCTGGTATCCGGCTACGAAAGCATCGCAAGCCTCAAAAAATTCGAAGAACTGCTCAAAATCTTGGGCAAGGGCGGTTATGACTTCAACGAGAATCCCGGAAAGATTACCTACGACCCGCTGCTGATTGAGGATGAAGCGCCGTATGCCGGAACAAGCGACTGGCTGCGCAACAGCGATGCGGCGCTGTATCTGGCCTCGAACGCGGACACGGTGATTGAGTTCCTTTGGAAGGAAGTCATCGCGAACGACGACGTTGGCGTGAAGACCTCCCTCGAAGACCTGCTCGCGGGCGTTATGCCGGGCAACCTGCCGGCGCTCACGATAGAAGACACCCTGAAGGAAACCGTGTGGCAAGTCTTCGGCCACGACGCTTATACGACCGACAACATTGAATTCCTGGTGGAAACCCTCAAGGATCTGCTGCGCGGATTCGATATTCCGATTGGCGCCGGCATTAAGATTGAGGACCTGGCGGCCTTCGACCTGAACGATCTGAAGGTGGACGTGGACGGCGACGGCGTTTACGACCTGAACGGCAAGGTGAACCTGCTGAAGATCATCGGCAAGGTGGTCAAAATCAACGGCGAGTCCTTCGACGTGGATAAGATTCTCACCGACTTCATGGCGCTGACGCCCGCGGACTATACCATTCTGGGCGGCGCGGACGCGGAAGCAAGCTTCTATGCCGCACTGAATAAGATCGTTGGCCCGCTCCTGCCGGTCGTGACCGTCCTGCTCGCAGGCGGCAGCCTGGAACTCGTCAACAAGGGCGATTATTATCCGGAAGTGGGCATCGTACCGGAAGCTTTCCTGAGCATCACGGGGCCGGACGCATACGGCACAGTATTGCTGCCGATCCTGATGGCGCTGGTTGGCGGACTTGGCGGCGAAGGCGATCTGAAAACGCAGAAGCAGTTCGTCGAAGGCGGGTCTGCGGTTCAAATCGAGGCGATCTTTAAGCCGATCATGTTCGTGATCGAAAAGCTGCTGACCGCCCCGACGGATACGCTGCTGAAGCTCATCCCGAACATTCTCTATCTGTTCAAGGGCGACGAAACTGTCGTCGGCCCCCCGTCGATAGAACAAGACACTTCAATCCTGCAACAGGCGGTCACCAACCTGATTAATCCGCTGGAATTCATGCTGAAATTCGTGAATGACACCTTCCTGGATCCGGACAATACGAACCCGGCGGGGCGGATTGACCTCACCAATATCGCAACATTCACGGTTGGAACAACAACGAAAACCCTTGACCTGACGAACCTGCAGCTGGATGAATTCCTGAACGACCTGCTCAGCGGCGCGCTGAGTTCGACCGTTGACCTGATGACTCTGGTCATTGGTCTGGCGGAGCTCTTCGACGCCGATGTCAAGGAAATCGCAACGGCCGACAAAGCATACTACGCCGATTTGACGGATGTCGAAAAAGCGGAGCTCATCATGGCGATACTTGACATGTTCGTGCCCGGCGGAATTGACGGACTCGAGAAATATGACACCCTGTTCAACATTCTCGGCAAGGGCGGCATCGACTTGGCGAGCGAAGCCCTGATTAAGTACGACCCGGATCTGATTGCGCCTGAGGCAGTGAACGCGGGAGCGGAGCTTGTTTCCGGCGAAGGCCCGTGGCTGCGTGCCACGAAGGCGGCGGACTATCTGGCCGCGAACGCGGACACCGTGATCAACTTCCTGTGGAAGAACGTGATTGCGGACGATAACAGCGGCATGAAGACCGCGCTGGAAGACTTCATCAACAATATCCTGCCCGCAAGCCTGTCTGCTCTGGGTCCTGTCGAGCTGAAATCCACACTGAGCGCAACCGTGTGGGATATCATCGGCACACAGACCTACACGAACACAACCCTCTTCGCGCTGGTTGAACAAGCGCAGGATTGGCTGAAGACGTTCGAAATCCCGATTGGCGGCGGCCTCACCCTCGCGGATTTGAAAGCGTTCAACCTCTCTTCGCTTGATTCCACGTTGCCCGTAACATCGATCAACCTGCTGGAGCTCATCGCTCAAGTGGTTTCGATCAATGGCGTTCGATTGGATGTCGGCAAGATTCTCAGCGATTTCTATGCGCTGAGCCCGACTGACTTCATCATCACGGACGACGTCACATTCTATGCCGCGCTGACGAAGATTATTGAGCCGCTCCTGCCTGTGCTGAGCATCCTGCTCGCCGGCGGCGACCTGGAAATCATCAACATCGACGGCAAGGATATCACGGATGACGAATTGTTCCCGATGGACGGCGGCGTGCGGCCGGATATGGAAGGCAAGGCAAGCGTGTTCCTGAACATCAAGGGACCGGACGCGTACGGCAACGTATTGCTGCCGCTGCTGATGGGCCTGGTTGGCGGATTTGGCGCGGACGGCGAAGATACGCTGAAGACCCCAGACGCATTTAGAAACGGAACACCCGATGTGCAGGTCAAGGCAATCTTCGAGCCGATCGTGTTCGTGATTGACCGCCTGCTGAAGCAACCAGTGGATACGCTGCTGAAGCTTATCCCGAACATTCTGTTCCTGATTGCGGGCGACAACAGCACCCAAGATATTTCGATCGTGCAGCAGGCGCTCGACAACATGCTCGCGCCGATTGAGACCAAAATTTTGCCCATCGTGAACCAATTCCTGGATCCGGATAATCTGGATCCAACGAAGCGGATTAACCTCGGTGACGTGCTGAAGGACGGTTCACTTGACCTGACGAACCTGCAGCTGGATGAAATGCTCAACGACCTGATTAATAACGCGATGGGTTCGAGCATCGACCTGACGGGTTTGGTCATCGGCGGAGCGTTCGAATTTGACACCCTGAAAACAGCAATCATCGGTGAGCGCAAAGCAGACGGAGAAAAACCGTACGCGAACGCTGTTGCGCTGGAATCATACGAACAGATGGCGGAGCTGCTGATCGCGGCGATCGATATGTTCGTAGGAATCGACAAGCTGGAAGATTACGCGGGACTGATTGACATCCTCGGCGACGGCGGAATCAATCTGAGCGGCGACAAGAAGATTGACTACGCATTGGCCGGCGATGTGCTTCCGGAGGCGCTGGATGCAGGCACAGACGGCTGGCTGCGAGACACGAACGCGGCACAGTATCTGGCCGCGAACCTTGACACGGTGATTGATTTCCTCTGGAAGGAAGTCGTCATCGCAGACAAGACGGCCGCCCCGGGGGATGAAAACGGCATCCTGAACCTGCTCGAAACCCTGATTGACAACCTGTTACCGGATGCGATGTTCACGCCGGGAGACTTTGAGCTCCAAGGCAGCCTGAAGGACACGGTGTACCAGATCTTTGGTAACCAGACGTTCTCAACGGACAACATCGAGCTGCTGATCAACGAGATCAAATACTACCTGGATACCTGGCAGATTCCGGTTGCGGCGCTTGGCGACCCGACAATCGCAAGCCTGAACGATTTCGACCTGAGTATTCTGGGTGTGGACGTGGACGGTGATGGCTTTACCGACCTGAACGGCCATGTGAACCTGCTGGCGGTCATCGGCAAGATTGCCACCATCAACGGCGCCCCGGTCGACGTGGAAGGCATCATCAACAACTTCCTGGCGCTGACCCGCCCGGATTACACGGTGAACAGCCCGGACGACTTCTACACGGTGCTGAACAACGTGATTGGTCCGCTCATGCCGGTGCTGAGCGTCCTGCTCGCAGGCAACGGACTGGAAATCATCAAGACGGACGCGAACCTGCCGCTGCAGGGCAAGGATTTGGACGCTTCTAAGCCTGACGTGTTCTTCAACATCACGGGACCGGACGCATACGGCACAGTGTTGCTGCCGTTGCTGATGGGTCTGGTTGGCGGACTTGGCGGCGAAGGCTTGCTGATGTCGCCCACTGATTTTGCAACAACCACCGACACGGAGGCGCAAATCAAGGCAATCTTCGAGCCGATCATGTTCGTGATCGACGGCATCGTAACCAAGCCGGTGGAAACACTGCTGAAGCTCATCCCGAACCTGCTGTATCTGATTACGGACGGCAACGACATGGATGACGACAGCGCGACCGATGAATCCATCCTGCAGCAGGCGCTGACCAATATGCTCACGCCGATGGCCAAAATGGTGGATATTGTGAACGACCTCGCCGGAACCACCATCGACATCACCAACATCTCCGGATTCTCCCTGCTCGACATGCACATCGACAAGATTCTCGCGGACCTGCTGAGCAGCATGGGCATTGACCTGAAGACGCTGATTGTTGGCGAAAGAACACCGTTCAGCGGCAACCTGAAAGACGTTGGCTTCGATTCGGTGGAAGCCATTGATCCGATGGCATACTACGTGGAAGTGGAGCCAAGCGAGCTGATTATCGCTCTGATTGGCGCATTCCTTGACATCGACGCTGATCTGAAAAACTTCGAAATACTGCTGCAAATCCTGGGCCAGGGCGGCCTGGACCTGAGCGGCGGCGGCGAGAAGATTGACTACACCAAGACCCCGAACGCATTGCCCGTTGTATATCCGGATTGGTTCAAGAAGGACGAACACGCGCAATACCTCGTGGATAACCTTGACCTGACGATCAACTGGCTCTGGGAGACCTTGGTTTATGACGAACCCGACGTGACGGATCTTATCGTGGCGCTCGCGGATGAATACCTGGGCATCACCCTTGTGATTGAGCCCACGCTCGACAAAACCATTTGGGGTGCCCTCGGAGCCGTCGAGGTTGCGGATATCCTGTCGGGTCTGATCGTGAAGCTCCAAGACCTGCTGGGTGACGTGGACATCATGCTCTCCGACTTCGAAGATATCGATGTCAGCGACCTGCTCGGCAACGCACCCGGCACAGATTCCATCAACCTGATGGCGATTCTCGCAAAGATTCTCAAGGTTGGCGGCGATCCGCTCGACGTGGTCGCGATCATCGACAGCTTCATGGCTTTGGTGCCTGCGGACTTCGAGGTTGGCGGCACATACCACATCACGGACATGAGCGACATCGTCCCGATGCTGCAGGATCTCCTTGGCCCGCTGATGCCGGTGCTGAGCATCCTGCTTGTGGGCGGCGATCTGGAACTCATCACGCTGGAAGACGGCGAATTCCCGTTCCCGGGTGTTGACCCGAGCGTCTTCCTGACCATCAAGGGCGGCGACTACTACGGTTCGGTCATCCTGCCGCTTCTGATTGGCCTTGGCGGCGGCGTGCCCAACTTCCTTGACCTTCTGGAGGCCCCCGACACGTTCAAGACCCTCAGCGGCGAGGATCAAGTCGCGGCAATCTTCGACCCGATTATCTTCCTGATTGACGAGCTGCTCAAGAACCCGGTGACCACCCTGATGCAGGTACTGCCGAATGTGATGTATATCATCAGCAGCACCGACGAAGGCGATTCTGTCCTGCAGCAGGCCATGAACAATATCCTGACACCCGTCATTACGGTTCTGGATCTGCTGGTTGGCGCAGGCGTGCTCGCTGAGAAGCCTGCCATCCTGGACGATCTGGCCACCGGCACCATGGATATCGAAGCCATCGTCAACGAGCTCCTTGAGACAATTAAGCCCGGCGCTGGTCTGACCACGAAGGACTTCATTGTTGGCACAAGGATGCCCATCAAGTTCCCGCTGAGCGAGGTCGGCAAGCGCAACATCGCGTACTATATCGAGCCGGATGCTGCCGACATGCTCACGCAGCTGCTTGATAAGTTTGGCGTCTTCGAGCTCCTGGAAGATAACAGCCTGACCTTCCTGATTGGCCTCCTGGGCAACGAAGCTCCCGCCAACGCGCCTGACAAGCTGGATTACGGCTTTACGCCGGAGCCCATGGCGGTGACCTACTTCGACTGGTTCCAGAAGGTGAACGACGCACAGTACCTGGTGGACAATGCCGACGCTGTCGTCCATTACCTCTATGACGCGATCTTTGCGGATAACATGATCGGCAAGACAAACATCTCCAAGATTGCGGGCATCAACCTGGAGGATACGCTGGCAGATACCTTCGCGCAAATCTTCCCGGAGGACGGCAACATCTACATCCAGTATTATTACGATATGATTCTCAACCTGGTGAAGAATCTGATCGGCGGCTTGAATATCGACCTGACCAACTTTGACGCGGGCGAACCGCTCGGCCTCACACCCGGAGACCATGTGCTGAACCTGCTGGATCTCATTGGCAAGCTGGTTTACGTTGACGGCGGCCCGCTGGATGTGCAGGCGATTCTGGATCCGTTCATGAATTACACGGCCGGCGATCCTGCCTACGATATCGTAGACGAGCAAAGCTTCAAGGATCAGCTCGTGTTGGTTCTGGCACCCCTGATGCCCATCGTCAACGTGTTCCTCGCCGGAACCGACATCAAGATCATCGATAACTCAACCAACACCACCGGCCAGGATATCATCAACAACGGTAACGGCTTCATCTCCATCTTTGGTTATAACGGCTATGAGAGAGGCCTGCTGCCGATCCTGATGGCGCTGGGCGCGGACTTCGGTCAGGATTATCTGGACCTGCTCCTGCCGGTCGGCGCGTATGCGGCGGCAACTGCGGAAGATCAGGTTCTGGCGATTATCGAACCGATCCTCTACCTGCTCAATCAGCTCGTGAAGAACCCGATTACAACCATCCTGCGCATCCTGCCGAACGTGCTCTACTTCATCACCGATGAAACCACGCCGGCCGGCAGCCCGTCCCTGCTCCAGCAGTGCATCGACCGTCTCCTGTTCCCGATCACCTCGATGGGTGTCCTCGGAGACCTGGCAGACCAGTCGAACGCCAAGCTGGCTGATCTTCAGAAGAAATTCGCAGAAGAGGACGAACGTCTCAAGCCCGAACGGGATACGCTCGCGGCAATGAGAAGCGCATATGACGCTACGATTACAGCCGCACAGCGCGCGCTGATGGACGAAATTGGCTCGCTGCGGAACCAAATCGGTGAGCTGAACAAGAAGCTGGATGCTTCCGACAGGAAGAGGCTGCTGCGCAACGTCCAGGCTGACCCCACTGCATTTGACGCGGAAATCGCTGACGTAACAGCACAGAAGACCGCTCTGGAAACACAGCTCGCAATCGTCGAACCGCAGCTCGTCTACACAGCCGCGCAGCAGGCGATGCAAGCCGCAATCGGCGTGCAGGCAGGCAAGTGCGCGAACAAGTATGAGGGCGACTTGAACTCCGAGAAGAGCTTGCAGAACATTCTGGGCATCCTCTCCGGCAAAGAGCTCAAGCTGGGCGACACGCTCAACGGACTCCTCGAAACCCTCCTCCCGAGCATTGGTCTCAACGCCTTCAAGCTCGAACGCTTGATCACCGGCGAAAAGACCGAATTCCCGGCCGGATACAAGGAAGTGGGCGTCAACGGCGTCAACGACGAGGCGGACTTCATCAAGGTGGACATGGCAGACCTGCTCACGCAGCTGCTGAGCGAGCTTGGCGTATTCCTGCTGCTTGAGGAAAACAACCTCACCAGCCTGGTCAAACTCCTGAACCCGAATGAAGCGGCCGAGAAGGGCAAGATGCCCGGCCCGATCGTCTACGGCACGGTCAACATGGTTGGCCAGAAAGACCTCTATCCGACCTGCTGGTGGAGGCGCTCGCATGCAGGCTATATCGCGGACAACGCGGAAGACCTGATCAACAAGCTGATCTTCATGTTCACAGGCAAAACGCTTGGTTACATGAAGGCGAATGGCAAGATTTCGGCAAACACCATTCTGTCTGATCTGCTTGGTGACAGCCTCTTCACGCAGCAGAACTTCGATTCGCTCCTCGGCCTGGTGCAGAACGTCATTCCTGACCTCGACGCGATCCTTAAGGACAATGATACAATCACTGGTGCGGAAACCCTGTTGAACCGCACCATCAAGGACCTGGCGTTCAAGATCGTGGCAATCAACGGCGAGAATTTCGACCTGCTCCATCTTCTGAAGCACCTGAAGACCTGGAAGCCCGTCGATCCCGTGACCGACCAAGCGTCGTTCATCAAGAACCTGCTTGATTACCTCGAACCCATTGTCCCGGTGCTTGACTTCCTGCTGGCGGGCGAAGACATTCGCCTGATGGAGGATGCCACCATCGACGGCGGCAAGGGCCTGCTCAAGACCTTCGGTTACCAGGGCTACCGCTTCGGCTTGATCCCAATCCTCGAAGCGTTCCTCGTGCCGCTTGGTGCCATAAACGAAATCACCAAGCCGGAAGATTATGTGGAACGCAACGACCGCGATAAGCTCGAAGCGATCCTTGACCCGATCCTCTACTTCGTAAAGACGTTGCTGGCCAATCCGATCAATGTAATCCTGAATGTTATGCCGAACGTGGCATACTTCATCAGCAACGAAACCTCGGCCTACAAGCCAACCCTGCAGCAGAGCGTTGACCGCATCCTGTACACGCTGAACTACCTTGGCCTGGGAACCATTTTGGGTATGGATTCCAATGATCCTGAATCCCTGATTACGCTGGACGTGATGAGTATTCTCAACGGAATCATCGGTGGCACAGGGCTCAAGATCAACGCTTCCATCCTGAATCGCTTCATCATCGGAACGCTTGTGGATTACACCTCGCTTTCCGGCGGACCGGCGAAATACGTGGATTCCAACAGCAGGCTGGGCCGCGCAGACCTGATCACCGCACTCTTCCGCGTGCTGACTGAAATCTGGAGAGTGAAGGAAAACCGCGACGCGATCTACGAGATCGTACTTGGACTCGGGATTGTCAAGGGCTTCACATTCAAGATTCTGAAGGGCATCATCGAGCTGTGCACAAAGATGAGCTTTGCGCTTGGCAAGTGGGGCATCGATCTGGCGATCAATGCATTCTTCCGCCACTTCTATTGGGCAACCAAGTGGGTGAACGTGATCTTCGCATTGTTCTTCAAAAAGAAGTTTACGGCGAGTCTGCAAAGTGCTGCCACTTCCGCCAACTTTGCCACCGGCCTCGGCCAAGTAGCGGCACAGCCAGTCAGCCAGATGACCTCCCTCTCAAAGGTCTGGGCATGACGGTAAGCGCAACCAAGGCATAGCATAATCCAACAGAGAGCCCCTTCCCAACTTGGGAGGGGGCTCTTTAGCCCGTGCTGGGGTGGATTTGTTCTCTTAGGGAGCGGCACGTGTTTCAGGAACTTTGCAGGGGAGATATCCCGCTGCTTGGCAAAAAAAACTTAAAAAAAGTTCAAAATTTAGAAAAAATACCCTTGACAACGGCAAAATTGTGTGATAAGATAAGAACATCTTTTCGAAAGGAGGTGCGAGGCAATGACCCTGCGAGTGTATTTGGTGAACCATAAATTTGGACTGCTCCGCGCCAGACTTTTCATGTGACACGTGTACATTTTATGATGGAAACACGCGCGCGTGCAGCTGGATGACGGCAGTACGTGCGTTTTTATTTGCAGATAGATGGCAGCATGGAGGAAATATGAAGAAAAAAAAGGCGAAACCACAGAAAAAGCAACCGATTCTGCCGGAAGAAGTGTTGCAGCTGATGCGGAACCAGGGACTCTCGACCGAAGAGCTGATTCTGGGCGTCACCGGCGACATGGACAACGACGGAAATTATTGCAGCGCGTGGATGTCCTTCGACAAAAAAGGGCTTTACATCGCGTTCGGCGAGGAAATCATCAAAAACAAAAAAAAGAAAAAGAAACCGGAGTTCCTCTATCGCCTGGATATGCTGGAGACGATACCCACCCACGACATTGAAACGCTGAAGGTGGAACGCTACGTGACCACCGGGCGGCTCATCATGGTGTGCAACGGGGAGGACATCGCGCTTTCCCGCTTTTCCATCGGCCTGTGTGACCGGATGCAGCGGCTCTGCGATTGCTTTAACGCGATGCGGGAGGATGGGGACATGACCCCCTTCCTGCGGGACCTCGACGAGGATAAAAAGTGCCCCAAGTGCGGCCGGGATTACCCCGATAAGCACAAGATTTGCCCCAAATGCGGGCGCTCCGGCTCCACGGTCAAGCGGCTGCTCACGTTTTTCAAAGGGTGCATTCCGCAAACCATGATCGTTCTGGTGCTGCTGGTAGCGGGCAAACTTTTTGCGGTTTTGATGCCATTCCTCAGCATGAAAATCTTGTTTGATGATGTGCTGGGCAACCAAAATCCGGCCCCTCTTGCGGAGAAAATGGCGGCGCTCGGCTGGTTGGTGCTGTCAATCATCGGCCTGAATGTCATGGAAATCCTCTTCAATTTTGCGTCCGACTGGACGATGGCGGCGATCATGCCGAAGATTGTTTATGACATCAAACGGCAAATTTTTGCGGCGATGCAGCGGCTTTCCGTGGGCTTTTATTCCTCAAAGCAAACCGGGCAGCTCATGGAACGCGTGAGCCGCGACACGAACCAGATCTACTGGTTTTTTGTCAACGGCCTGCCGTATACCGTGATGTGCCTGGCGCAGCTGATTGGCTCCCTCGTCATGATGTTCATCATCAGCTGGCAAATGACGCTGATTGTGCTGGTTGTGCTGCCGGTGATTTTGCCCTTCGCAATCCTGGGAGACAAGTTTTTCCACCGCCTGCATCACCGGGAATGGGCCGCCTCCGCGCGGGTGACCTCCATGGTGAGCGACAACATCAACGGGCAGCGCGTGATCAAAGCGTTTTCGCAGGAAGAAGTGGAGCTGGAGCGCTTTGGCACGGCCAGCGGCAATCTGCGGGATGCGGAAATGCGCCTGGCCCGCATGGAAAGCAATCTGTTCCCGCTGCTCACCGCGGTGATTGCCGTGCTCAGCACAGGGGTGCTCGTGATGGGCGGGCAGCAGGTGCTGGCGGGCACACTCAAAATCGGCGAGCTGCTCAGCTTTGTCCTGTTCCTTACGATGCTCCAATCGCCGCTGGACTTTTTGTCCTGGGTATTCAATTGGTGGGCGCGCTGCAAGGATTCCGCCTTCCGCGTGTTCGAAATTGTGGACGCGAAGCCGGATGTGCTGGAAAGCGAGCACCCCGTGCAGCTGACCGACGAAGATTTTCAGGGGAAGGTGGAGCTGCGCGAGCTGGAATTTGAGTACGAACCTGCGCGGCCGATTATCAAAAAGGTGAGCCTTGTGGCAGAGGCTGGGCAGATGCTCGGAATCGTCGGAAAAACGGGCGCGGGCAAGAGCACCATCGCGAACCTGATTTCAAGACTTTACGACGCAAAAGCGGGCGCGGTTTTTCTGGACGACATCGACGTGAAGGAACTGCCCACAAAGCTTTTGCGCAGGAATATCGGGCTTGTGAGCCAAGATATTTATCTTTTCACCGGCTCAATTGCCGAAAATATTCGTTACGCCAAGCCGGACGCGGAACTCCCGGAGATCATGCGGGCGGCAAAGGCGGCGGCGGCGCACGATTTCATCATGCGGCTGCCCGATGCCTACGAAACCCGCGTGGGCAACGGCGGGCAGGATCTTTCCGGCGGGGAGCGGCAGCGCATTTCCATCGCACGAGCGATTTTGCAGAACCCGAAAATTCTGATTTTGGACGAGGCCACCGCCGCCATGGATACCGCGACGGAGCGCAGCATTCAGGAGTCGCTGGCAAAGCTCAAGGCGGGGCGTACCACAATCGCCATCGCGCACCGGCTTTCTACCCTGCGTGACGCGGATGCGCTCGCGGTGATTGACGGGGGCGAGCTTGCGGAATTTGGCAGCTTTGAGGATTTACTGCGCAAAAAAGGCGCGTTCTATGAGCTGTATCAGGTGCAGCAGCAGGCGCTTGCCACCATGGGCAGCATCGAAATGGGCGCGGAAACGCCGTAATAGTAACAACATAACACTTCAAAATATGGGGAGGAAGGGAACATGGCAGAGGATTTGATCATGGAATTTACCCCGCCGCGGGCGTGCTATTTTTATCGCAACGAGCGCGGTTTTTTGGCGCTGAAACTGAACGATGACACCCAGTACAAGCGGGTGCAGCTGAGCCGTGCGCTGCCCTTTACCGCGCCGGAGCAGTACATTTGCGTGACGGACATGGACGACAAGGAAATCGCGGTGCTGGAATCGCTGGATTTGATGGACGAAGCCACGCAGGAGTTGCTGCGAGAGGAGCTGGGCATCCGTTATTTCTACCCGGAGGTCACGCAGGTGAAGTCCATCAAAGAAAAAATGGGCTCCTATTACGTCGAGCTGTGCATTGGCACGCACGAAAAAACGATTGCCGTGAAGGATATCAGCAAAAATCTGAAGCAGCTGGGCGGCGGCCGCCTGATTGTGACGGACGTGGACGGCAACCGCTTTGCCATCCCGAACGTGTATGAAATACACAAAAAGAGCCTGCGCATGCTGGAGCCGTATCTT
>JGI994J12354_10000562_pt1 | contig 36963 bp, 32 predicted proteins | sample IntmicLarv3ML3BL_FD_12354 | JGI IMG/M metagenome (IMG submission 12354) | reverse complement strand
AGACGGCAAAATGGTATATTCCCCGCCTGCCGAAGCGGCCAGATGCCGCATGTACAGGCGGCCGGCCGTTTTCCCGTTGAGAAATATATGGCTTATATTCGTGCTGTTCAAAAGGCGGGCTATGTCGTTGGGCTGCACGTTTTTTATTGAGCTGTCGCTCGAGCCCGTTATATCACATGAAGCGATAACATCCCAGAGGGCGATGCGTCCATTTAGGCATAGCGCCCGTTTTTCGGCCGTGCTCCGCGGAATAGGAGCATGCAGAATTTCGGCCAAAAGCGGCCAGAATCGGTTTTGCGGATGGGCATAGAAAAAGCCTTCACTGCGAGATTTTTCCGAAGGAAAGCTTCCCAATATAAGTATTTTGCTTTTGCTGTCAAACAGAGCGTCAATATTATGCAGCAAGATTTATCACTCCCGAAATTCATTTTGCACAACAGATAAAAAGACGGTTTATACAAACAAACAACAAAAATCGATTTTTTTACTTGAAATATTCAAGCCGGTTTGTTAAAATATTTTTATAAAGAGTGTGAAAGGATTTTTTAAAAATGTCAAAACCTGTTATGATTGAAGTTTCCGCTAGACATGTACATATCTGCGAGGCCGACCTGAAAAAGCTGTTTGGCGAAAACGCTGTTTTGAGCGAAACCAAGCCCCTCTCCCAGCCCGGGCAGTATGCCTGCGCCGAGCGCGTTACTGTGGTTGGCCCCAAAAGCCAGCTCAATAATGTAATTATTCTTGGGCCTACACGTCCCAGCACCCAGGTTGAGCTTTCGCTCACCGATGCGCGCAATATAGGTGTTTGTGCCCCTGTCCGCGAGAGCGGCGATGTTGCAGGCAGCGCCGGCTGCAAGCTTGTCGGCCCGTGCGGCGAGATTGAAATTTCCGAGGGCATTATCGCCGCCAAGCGCCACATACATATGACTCCTGAAGATGCTGCCGAGCTTAACGTTTCCGATAAGGAGATTGTACAGGTCAAGGCCGAGAGCGAAGGCCGCTCGGTCACCTTCGGCGATGTGGTTGTGCGAGTAAGCCCCAGCTTTAGCTTGGCCATGCACATTGACACCGACGAGGCCAACTGCGGTGCACTTTCGCAGGGCAGCAGCGGATATATCGTGAAATGATTTGAATACGTTTTAAAAGGATTGAGTTCTGTTCCGCAGAGCTTAATCCTTTTTACTTTTTAATCAACCATCAGAAACCATTTAAATCCGAATTTGTCTTTCACTTCACTCATATACGTCGCAAAGCCCGGCTTATGAGGCGCCTGAATAATGGTTCCGCCTCCTTTTAAAATATCAAATGCCTTTTCAACCTCCGCTACTGTATTGAATACAACGGCAAGAAACAGTGAGTCTGCCTGAATTTTCTCACGTTCTGTACCACCATCGGATAATCTGATCTTTTGTTCACCGATACGGGCTTCTGTATGGTATATAAGCTTTGTTTTCTCATCCCTGCCTTGCCAGTCAATTTTTAAATCAAAGGCTTTTTGATACAAGGCGATAACTTCTTCACAACAGCCGCCGCAATGAAACGTTGGTATAAAAATCATAATCTTAACCCCCGCATTATACAATTAATGGTTTTATTATATGCCGTTTATGCCCCAAAGTAAAGCAAAACAGGGCTGCCCTTTATAAAAAAAGGCAGCCCCGCCATCCGGTTCTTGAATATCCAAACCGGATGGATTAAGCACAACCGGCGCAAACCCAAAGCAAAATTATTATTGCTGATGCGAAATACAGACCTAAAACATCATTTTCGTTTTATATAAAACCAAGATTGATATTTTTTATTCCGATTCACATTGCAGGGCCATATATCGGTATATACAGCCGTTTGCCGCCTGTGCATGAGTTTATTTTGTACAGAAATCCCCGAAAAAAACAGGAAATAACTACCATATTCAAATTAAAAAACGATTGCAACGGCCCTGCGGCTGTGGTACAATATATTATGTGTAAAAATCGCCCGTTTCGGGCAGTGTGTCGGATGTGTCGTTTATGGCGGAAGATATGGCTGTTTTGGCGGCCCGCGTGCGCGAGCTTTGCGCGGCAGCGGGGGACAAGGCCCAATGGGACGAAGCCCGGTTTCTCGGCTTTTTGTCTCCGGAGGAATTTACTCATGCCTCCGCGTGCGCTAGGGGCGCGTGCGGCTCATACGGCGGCTATCCGAATGCCGAGCGGGTATTCCTCGGCCTAAGCAAAAACGGCCCGCCCGACGAAAGCGAATATCCTATAGTGCCCCTTTTGGCCGTATGGCGGGACGCGCGAACGCCCGGACACCGGGATTTTCTCGGCGCCGTGCTGGCTTTGGGGCTGAAACGTGAGTGCGTTGGCGATATCTGCGTATATACCGAAAAGCGTTGCGCTGTTATTTATACGGCCGCGCACATGGCCGGATTTATTTTGGACAACCTGAAAAGCGCCGGCGCTGTGAGCATTAAGCTGAGCCGCGCGCAGCCCGATGATATCCATGCGCCCACGCCGCCCGAAGAAAGATGTGTCAGCGTAAGCTCCATGCGGCTTGATTGTGTGCTGGCAGCCATGTGCGGAAAAAGCCGGAGTGCCGCTGCCGAGGCCATAACTTTGGGGCTGGTGCGGCTGAATTCACTCGTTTGCAAAAAGACTGACCGTTTGGTTTATCCGGACGACAGGATTTCGCTGAAAGGCCTAGGGAAATATAAAGCTGGCGCCCCGCAGGGGCTTTCCAAAAAGGGTAAGATAAGGCTTTGCTTTTTCAAATATAATTAACAATCGGAGGTTTTAGCAATGTTAACACCTGATGAAATTATGAGCACCGAATTTGCCAAGGCGGCTATGGGCGGTTATAAAATCGACCATGTTGCCGAATTTCTGGCCGAAGTTGCCGATTTTGTGAGGAAACTTCAGGCTGAAAACAGCGAGCAGAACAGCCGGATTGCCGGCTATGAAGCGCGTATTGCCCAATATCAGAAGGACGAGACAAGCATACATACAACCATGCTCAATGCCCAGCGTCTGGCCGACCAGGTGGCCGCCGATGTGCAGGCCGAATGTGAGCGTAAAATGGCCCTGTGCACGAGCGAGATTGAAAGCATAAAGGACGAAGCAGAAAAGGAAGCCAAGTTGCTGCGTGAGCGTACAAAATTTGATACCGATGAGCTGACACGTGTGACCGAGGAAACATCGGCCCGCATGCTGGCCGATGCCGAAAAGCGCGCCGCGGCCATTACAGGTGTGGCTGAAGACGCTGTTAAGAACCAGCAAAACCTGTTTGACGAAATGAAGCTGCGTGTGGCCGATTTCCGTCAGGCTCTGCTTTTGCAGTATCAATCACATCTTGATGTTATTGAAACCATCCCCAATGAAGTGCCTGAAAACGCCGAAGTGCGCGCCAAAATGGCTGCGGGACTTGTTGATGAACAGCTGGCGGCGCAGACGCCCATAATGCCGGCGGCCGAATTTGAAGCTGTGCCGGAAGAGGCTTTTCATACCGAGCCGGAGGTAACACCGGAGCCGGAATCTCAAACTGATGCGGCCGATCCTTGGGCGGCCGATGAGCCGGAAGATGCCGAGGCCGAAATTGTGGCCCAAGAGACCCCGGCGCCTGCCGCAGAATTTGTGCCTGACGAAGCCGAAACGAAGCCCGGGCCTAAAAAAGGCTATCCTATGACTGAAGAAAAGCCTGCCGAACCCGTTAAAAAGGGCGGCTTTAAGGTTCGCGTTGACGATGACGACGATGATGAAGAGTTTGCCCCGGCGGGCGCCTCTTTTGACGAGATAAAAAAAGACGACAACGGCCGAGGCGATGAACAGGCCGGATTTGGTTTTTTTAAGAAAAAATAACCCTCGAAAGGATTCTTTATATGTCCGATAAAGACAAACAAAGCTATAACAAAACACTAAACCTGCCGCAAACCGAGCTGCCCATGCGCGCAGGGCTGCCCCAGCGCGAGCCCGAAGAGCTGAAGCGCTGGCAGGAAGCCGAGCTTTATAAAGCCCTTATGTGCCGGCAGCAAGGCAAGCCTCTTTTCGTGCTGCACGACGGCCCGCCCTATGCCAACGGCAAAATACACATGGGCACGGCGCTGAACAAAATACTTAAAGATTTTATCATACGCTATAAGAATATGACGGGGTTTAACGCCCCCTATGTTCCTGGCTACGATACTCATGGACTGCCTACCGAGCTGAAAGCACGCAAGGCAGCGGGCCTTCAATCGGCCGACCAGACCTCGCCGCTGAAAATACGGCAAATATGCCACGATTTCGCATTGCAATTTGTAGATGCACAGCGTGAGCAATTTGAGCGTTTGGGCGTTATCGGCGAATGGGATAATCCGTATCTAACGCTGAGCAACGAGGCCGTTGCTTTGCAGATAGAGCTTTTCGGTAAGATGGCCGAGGAGGGGTACATTTACAAGGGGCTTAAGCCTGTTTATTGGTGCCCCGAGTGCCAAACGGCGCTGGCCGAGGCCGAAATAGAGTATGAGCAGGACCCCTGCCATTCGATATACGTTAAATTTAAGGTGACAGACGACAAGGGTAAGCTTTCGGCTTTGGGCGCAGATATAGGCAATACCTATTTTGTCATCTGGACGACCACTACGTGGACGCTGCCCGGCAATGTTGCCGTATGCGTCGGCGGCGCGTATGACTATAGCGTTGTAAGGGCAAACGGCTGCTGCTATGTTATAGCAACAGACCTCGTGCAGCCCACCATGGAGGCTGCCGGCATTTCCGAATATGAAACGCTGGGCGCCATAAAGGGCAGCGAGCTTGAATACATCACCACGGCTCACCCGTTTTTGCCGCGCCAGTCGCTCGTTATCGTGGGCGACCATGTTACGCTGGAAAGCGGAACGGGCTGCGTGCATACCGCCCCCGGCCACGGCATTGAGGACTTTGAGGTTTGCCGCAAATACCCCGAGCTGCCCATGGTCGTACCTGTTGACCACAAGGGCGTGCTCACCGAGGAGGCAGGCGATTTTGCCGGCCTTTCGACAAACGACGCCAACAAGGCCATAGCCAAAGCCCTTGAGGCTTCGGGCGGTCTTTTCGCGCTCAATAAGATAATACATCAATATCCCCATTGCTGGCGCTGTAAAGACCCTGTGCTCTTCCGCGCGACCGAGCAATGCTTCTGCTCTATAGGCGATTTCCGCGATAGGGCTATAGCCGAGATAGAAAAGACCGAGTGGATCCCCGCATGGGGCGAGGACCGCATTAAAAACATGGTTAACGACCGGTCCGACTGGTGTATTTCGCGCCAGCGCACATGGGGCGTGCCTATCCCGATTTTTTATTGCGAGGATTGCGGCGAACAGATAATAAATACCGCAACGGTTAAGTCCGTGGCCGATATTTTCCGCGCCGAGGGCGCTGATGCATGGTATGCCCGCCCTGCCGAAGAGCTGCTTCCTGCAGGATATGCTTGCACAAAGTGCGGTAGCCACAGCTTTAAAAAGGAAACCGACATCATGGATGTTTGGTTTGATTCGGGTGTCACCCATACAACGGTGCTGAAAGCGCGCGACTATCTGCGCTTCCCTGCCGATGTATATTTAGAGGGTGCTGACCAATATCGCGGCTGGTTCCAGTCATCGCTGCTGACATCTGTGGCATCGGGCGATGCCGCCCCCTTCAAAACGGTTATAACCCACGGCTGGGTTGTGGATGGCGAGGGCAAAAAAATGTCCAAATCGCTGGGCAACACCATAAGCCCCGAGGAGCTTATCGAGAAATACGGTGCCGATATTTTGCGCCTTTGGGTGGCTTCGAGCGATTATCATGCCGATATCCGCGTGAGCCATGAAATTTTCGGGCAGCTTTCCGAGGTTTACCGCAAAATACGCAATACCGCCCGGTTTATTCTGGGCTGCCTTAACGATTTTGATCCCGATACCGACAGCGTGAGCGACGATGAGCTTGAGCCTCTCGACCGCTGGGCGCTGCACAGGCTGGACGATTTGCTCACCCGCGTACACAAGGCCTATCAGGGCTACGAATTTCATCTGATTTTCCATGCGATTCATAATTTCTGTGTGCTGGATATGTCAAACCTTTATCTCGACGTTTTGAAGGAACGACTCTATGTCGAGGGTAAAAACAGCACAACCCGCCGCGCGGCTCAAACGGCGATTTACCATATACTTGATGCGCTGATACTTATGGTTTCGCCCATATTGGCCTATTCCTCTAATGAAATTTGGGGGTACATGCCAAAAACTGCGAACCGCAATTCAGAATATGTGTTGTTCAATGATATCCCGCAGCCCTCAGGCAGGTATAACGACGAGGCGCTCGTCGCCCGGTTTGACAGGCTGATGGAGGTGCGCGAGCCCATCAAAAAGGCGCTGGAAGACGCGCGCGCCGAAAAGGTTATCGGCGCATCGCTCGACGCTTGCGTGGAGCTGACAGCCGACGGGGAGCTTTATGATTTCCTTTGCGAAAATGAGCAGCTTTTAAAGCCGTTGCTTATCATTTCCGAGGTCAAGCTTAAAAAAGGCGGCGAGCTTGGTATCGCTGTTTCCAAGGCAGCCGGGCAAAAATGTGAGCGTTGCTGGTCTTACGGCGGCGATGTGGGCACAGGGACCGAGGGTATTTGCAGCCGCTGCCACAATGTTATAAACAACTAAAACCATAGCTTCCCCGCACATAGGCGGGGAAGCTATGTGTACCCCATGCGGGAGAAGCTATCGGGAGATTTTCATGCTAGTTAAATTCAGCCGTCCGCGCTTGCGCGAATTGATAGTATTCATAATGATGGGCGCTTTGGTGGCCGTTGACCAGCTGACCAAACTGCTGGCCGATACCCATCTTGTTATGGGCGCGCCCTCTGTTAAGGCTATACCTTGTATTCTCAATTTCAGGCTGCTCTATAACGATGGCATGGCCTTCGGCCTGCTGGCCAACCACCGGTATATTTTCATTTCCATAACCTGTGTGATTGTGGCCGCAGGTATTGTATTGCTGGCTTTTCGCGCCATTGAGAGCAATTATCTTGTTTTTTCGGCGGCACTCATTGTTGCCGGCGGCATAGGCAACCTGATAGACCGCTTTTTTGTGGGCTATGTTGTAGATTTTTTTGAGTTTGATTTTATCGAGTTTTCTATTTTTAATATAGCCGATTGCTGTGTGGTTATCGGGGCGGGGCTGCTAATAATTTACTTTCTTGCGGACACCGCCAGGGAACACCGGCAAAAACGGGCGAAAAATGCCGCACAAAGCGCTGGTGAATCCGAAACAGCCGCGCCGCCCGAAGAGCGCACATGAGCCGGATAGAGTTTATGGCCGGGCTTGCCGGCCAGCGGATAGATTCGCTGATAAGCGAGCAAACGGGCCAAAGTCGCAGCATGGCGGCGAAATGGTGCGCTGCCGGACTGGTAACGGCTAACGGCCGCGCTGTTCAGAAAAGCCATGTTGCCTGCGAGGGGGAGCTGATCGCCGTTGATGTTCCCGAGCCCGAGCCCGCACACGCGGTATCCGAGGATATTCCTCTGGACATAATATATGAGGACAGCGACCTGCTGGTGGTTAACAAGCCCAAGGGCATGGTTGTACATCCTGCCGCCGGAAACCACAGCGGCACGCTGGTAAACGCTTTGCTGCACCATTGCGGTGGCAGTCTTTCGGGCATAGGCGGCGTTATACGCCCGGGCATTGTCCACAGAATAGACAAAGACACGGCCGGCCTGCTGATAGTGGCCAAGCACGACACGGCGCACAACATGCTCGCCGCCCAGATAAAGGACCACAGCTTTTTGCGGCGGTATGAGGCTGTTTGCCGCGGCCGGCTAACACCCGAAAGCGGCACAATAAACGGCGCCATAGGCCGGCACAAGCAAAACCGTAAGCGCATGGCCATATTGCCGGACGGGGACAAAACGGCCAAGCCTGCCCGCACAGACTATGAAACGCTGCGTACGGGTGCTATAAAAAACCAAACATTAAGCCATGTGCGTCTTACGCTGCACACGGGCCGCACCCATCAGATAAGGGTGCATCTGGCGCATGCGGGTCACCCCGTGCTGGGGGATACGGTATATGGGCATAACGACAGCCTTGCAAACGGTCAATGCCTGTTTGCCCGCGAATTGGGCTTTATCCATCCCGATGGCAGACACATGCGCTTTGAGGCGCCGCTGCCCGAATGGTTTAACTATGTATTAAAAAAAATGGTATAAAAGGAACTACTTTAAATGGGAATTTTCAGCGGAACCCTGCTAACCTCCGACGTGGACGGTACATTAATAAACTACAGCGGCGACATGCCGCAGCGAAACATTGAAGCCATAGAATACTATATCGCAAACGGCGGGCTTTTCACGGTGGCCACGGGGCGCGGCGTTGTCAGCGCTACGCGCTACATCAAGCGTATAACGCACAATTGTGCGCCCATAGTTTTTAATGGCTCGGCCATATATGATTTTGAAAAGCAGCAGTTTTTATGGCAGCATCCCCTGCCCGACAGCGTGCACGCTGTTGTGGCTGACATTTTGGAAAACTGCCCCGATATGGGCATACAGGTGTATTCCGAGCTAGATATGTTTGTGCTGAAGGATTCGGCCGTTAACCAGCGCATGGTGGCATACGAAGGCATGCCCTACACATACGAAAAGCTGGAGGACATAACCTGCCGAAAATGGAACAAAATTCTCTGTCTTTCAGAGGAGGAAAAAACCGAGGCGCTTATTGAATATCTGAAAAAATACAGCCCCGAAGATTTTCATTTTATGCGCACTCAAAAGGAATATTACGAAATCGTGGCGACTGGAGCCGACAAGGGCAGCGCCCTTGTGCGTTTGGGTCAGCTATACGATATAGCGCCCGAAAACATTTACGCCATAGGCGACTATTATAACGATGTCCAGCTTATTGAAGCGGCCGGATACAGCGCGTATACGAGCGGCGCGCCCGAAGAGCTGAAGCCCACGGCAAACTATATCGCCTGCGATGTTGACGAGGGCTCGGTGGCCGATTTTATATACCATATTGAAAAACGCATAAACGCCGGTTTATAAGGCTATATTTAGGGTAACCCCTTTAATATACACGACATTTGAAAGGACGGAAAAGAATGAACGCAAAAACCCAGCAGGAGCTTTCGGTTTTCGCCACTAAAATCAGAATGGGCATTATTGAGGGCACCTTCAATGCAAAATCGGGACATCCGGGCGGTTCGCTTTCGGCAACCGATATCTTCACCTACCTTTATTTTCAGGAGATGAACATCGATCCGCAAAACCCCAAAAAGGCCGACCGCGACCGCTTTGTTCTTAGTAAAGGCCACACGGCGCCCGGCCTGTATGCAACCTTGGCAAACAGAGGCTTTTTCCCTGTTGAAGAGCTTAAAACGCTGCGCAAACCCGGCGCACGCCTTCAGGGCCACCCTGATATGAAGGGCACGCCCGGCGTAGACATGTCTACGGGCTCGCTCGGCCAGGGGATTTCCACGGCGGCCGGCATGGCTCTTTCGGCCAAGCATTTCGGTGATACCTTCCGTGTTTATTCGGTTTTGGGTGATGGCGAGCTTGAAGAGGGCATGGTTTGGGAAGCTGCAATGTTTGCCGGACAAAAAAAGCTGGACAACCTGTGCGCTGTTATCGATTTTAACGGCCTGCAGATAGACGGCGCTCTTTCCGACGTTAATTCACCCGAGCCCATTCCTGACAAATTTAAGGCCTTCGGCTGGCACGTTATCGAGATAAACGGCCACGATTTTGCTGCCATCGAATCGGCCTTTGCCGAGGCGCGCACCATAAAAGGCCAGCCCACGGCTATTGTTGCCCACACTGTTAAGGGTAAGGGCATTTCCTTTATGGAAAACAAGGCAAGCTGGCACGGCGCGGCTCCCAACCAGGAGCAATACGACACAGCCATGCAGGAGCTTTCGGCCACATTAAAGTCATTCGAGGAGGGCAAATAATATGTCAGATGTAAAGAAAATTGCCACGCGTGACGCATACGGCGAAGCGCTTGTAGCTTTGGGCAAAAAACGTGAGGATTTTATCGTGCTGGACGCCGATTTGGCGGCCGCCACCAAAACAGGAACCTTTAAAAAGGAATTTCCCGACCGCTTTTACAATTGCGGCATAGCCGAGCAAAACCTTTTGGGTGTTGCTGCTGGTGTCGCTGCAACGGGCAAGCTGGTTTTTGCCTCGTCCTTTGCCATGTTTGCGGCCGGCCGCGCCTTTGAAATAGTGCGCAACGCAATTGGATATCCCCATCTAAACGTAAAAATCGGCGCAACCCATGCTGGCATTTCTGTCGGCGAGGACGGCGCGACCCATCAGTGCAACGAGGACATCGCTCTTATGCGCACAATTCCGGGCATGACCATAATCAACCCGGCCGACGCCACAGAGGCTATGGCCGCCGTTGAGGCTGCCGCCGAGCACGACGGCCCTGTATACCTGCGGTTTGGCCGCTTGGCTCTGCCGCTTCTGTACGACGACAGCTACAAGTTTGAATTGGGCAAGGGCATCCAAATGAAGGACGGCAAGGACGTTACCATAGTGGCCACCGGCCTTATGGTTGAGCGCGCTTTGCTGGCTGCCGAGGAACTGAAGAATGACGGCATAAATGCCCGAGTTATCAACATTCACACCATAAAGCCGCTTGATGCCGAGATTATTATCAAGGCAGCAAGCGAAACAGGCGCAATCGTAACAGCTGAAGAACATTCGGTTATCGGCGGTTTGGGCAGCGCCGTTGCCGAGGTTTTGGCGCAGCATTGCCCCGTTAAAATGCAGATGGTCGGAATAAAAGACAAATTCGGCGCCTCTGGCCCCGCGCTCGACATGCTCGAGATTTATTCTCTGGGCGTTAAGGATATCATTGAGAAGGTTCGCCTTTTAAAGAAATAGGCAGCTGATAACAACTGCATTACTTTTACAGGCCGCTGCCAAAGCGGCCTGTTTATTCGTACGTGTGAAAAACCTTGATATTTCCGGCTTGGCCGCTTTTATAATGTGTTTAGCTTTTGGAAAAAGTTGAATAATCAGCTCGAAATTGACAAGGCCGAAACGGCTCAAGAGGATGAAAAAGAAAGAGACGTTTTTTTAACCGAATCTCAACCTTGTTTTTTGTAAATATAACGAGATGTGTTTTGTCATATAATGGGGTAACTCTGACATAAAAGATGCATGGCCATCATACAAAGGTCAATAAAAAACTAGAGCCTGAGCCGCAAATTGCGGTCAGGCTCATATTGGCGGAAGCGGTGAGATTCGAACTCACGTGGGGTTGCCCCCAACCGCATTTCGAGTGCGGCTCGTTATGACCACTTCGATACGCTTCCAAATATTACGCAAAATCTGCGCGTATTTGATTCTATCATCTCAGAATACATTTGTCAATGAAAAAAACGCATATTTGCAGGTTCATCTGCTTTCCAGCTTTAGTGGCAAAACTTCCTTAAATACCGCCGTATGTACAGCCGTGATAATTCTGTCCTCATGCATACAGCCGAAGTACCATCGCTTAAATTTGCATATACGGTTAAGCTCCTCCAGATATCCGTTAAGCTTGCTCACCCGGTCGGTCCGGCCGGAGCGCAGCAGCATAGAGCTTTTCACGAGCGATGGCGGCTCATGTGTAATGATAACGTCAACCATGCAGCCGGTTTCATCTATATTTTCGGCGCCCTCAGCCATTTCGGCGGGTGAAGGCAATTCCTCGCGCCACCATGTGTTGCTATCAACCCTTAATTCGCGGTCAGAGCTTTCGCCGCCGCCGAAGGTAAATATCTTTATACCCTCTATGTCAAATATCTGTCCGCGCTCCATATGAAAAAGATTGCCTGATATACGGTGCACCCGGCCGCCGTTCCAAATGGTTTCACGATATGAATTCAGCAATGTATAGTTTTCGTGCGTGCCATCAAGAAAACATACGTTATACCGCCGGCTGCCCAGATAATCAAGGATTTTTTTCTCTTTGGGGCCGTCATCCCAAACAAAACCGAAGTCTCCGCAAATTATCAGAGTATCTCCGGCTTTCAGCCGTTTTATCTTTTTATTATAAAGGCGCGCCTCGTCACCATGTATGTCTCCGGTAATGTAAATCATAATGTCTGACACCTCGCTTTGTAAACAAATTGTGAACAACGATAAAAAAACTTTCAAATGTGCTCAATGCTGATATAATAAACCTACGGTTCATTATAATTTAGCTCGCCGCCTATGGCAATGCGAATTATATCAAAATGCTTTGCATTATGATATAATAAACCTACAGTTTATCATAATTCAACTCGCCGCCTATGGCGATGCGGATTATATCAAAATGCTTTGCATTATGATATAATAAACCTACGGTTCATTATAATTTAACTCGCCGCCTATGGCGATGCGGATTATATCAAAATGCTTTGCATTATGATATAATAAACCTACAGTTTATTATAATTTAACTCGCCGCCTATGGCGATGCGAATTATATCAAAATGCTTTGCATTATGATATAATAACTCAGAGGCATATGTATTGTCAATACTAATACCAAACTCGGAGTTTATAAACTTTTTTGTAAGGATGTATATATGACAAAACGATTTACAGGCTTTATATTGATATGCGCCGTTTTGTGCGGCTTGTTTGCTTTACCGGCCGGCGCCTATGTGCCGGGCGATTTCGAGCTGCGCTCGGAGGCTGCCCTGCTTTACAGCCGCGATACCAATGCCGTGATGTATTCTAAAAACGCTGACAAGCGCATGTATCCCGCTTCGCTGACAAAGCTGATGACGGCTGTGCTGGTTGTTGAGAATATTCCGGATATTGATACAGACACTATAACGGTGAGCCAGCAGAATATAACAGATATAGGCATCGGCACCTCAAGCGGCGGATTTAAAGCGGACGAAACCATGACCATGCGCCAGATGCTCCAGGTGTTTTTGATGGCATCGGCCAATGAGGGCGCGCTTGCGCTGGCCGAAAAGGTGGCTGGCTCGGTTGAGGCCTTTGCGGAAATGATGAACCAAAAGGCCGCCGCGCTCGGTATGAAAGACACTAACTATGTCAATCCGCACGGTCTGCACGATGATAATCATTACACAACGGCCAACGATTTGCTAAAGCTTACGAATTATGTGCTGTCTCTGCCGCACATCTATGATATGTGCAGTACTGTGCATTATAGGATGGCGGCCACCAATAAAAACCCCGAACGCCCGGTTATTACTACCAATTTAATGATGAATTCTACAACCAACGTGTATTACAAAGACGCGCGCGGCCTGAAAACAGGCTTTACCGATGCGGCCGGCCGCTGCCTTATCACAACAGCGTCGCGCGGCGGATTTTCCTATATAGCCATAGTTTTGGGTGCACCGCCTAAAAACGAACAGGGCAGGGATCAGCGCGTGGAATTCGGTGATTGTAAAAACCTGTTTGAATGGGCGTTTAACGATTTTGTTTATAAAACCTTGCTGCTTGAAGATGAGCCGCTGGACACTGTAAAGGTGAACCTCTGCTGGGAAAACGACACGGTAAACGCCGTGCCTGTACGGCCTTTTGCCGGGCTGTTTCCCAAAAAAGGGGACATATCAGCCATAACCAAATCGGTAAAGCTTGATGCGCGCGAGGTCGATGCGCCCGTGAAAAAGGGCGACAGGCTGGGCACGGTTCATCTTTCTTTTGCGGGTGATGAAATCGGAGAGGTAGAGCTTGTTGCCGCCGAATCGCGTGAGCGAAACGGAATGTTGGCCATAGTAAAATTTGCGGGCAGCGTGCTGTCTTCACCCATTCTTTTAACGGCGGCTGGAATAGTTGCGGTGCTCATACTCACGTTGGTGATATGGATAGTGCTGCTAAACCGGAAACGAACATCCCGCCGCTCAAAGCCAAAATATAAAATATGAGGGATGTTTGTTGAAAAACTGGTTTAAATCCTTGTTTACCACAAAACGGGGGCTGTATAACCTTATATCGATAGTAGTAATTGTGGGGCTTATCGTATTCGGCTCGCTCTATTTTGGGCGCAGCATTTCCCGTTTTGCCCGAAATCCCGATGAATTCAAGGAGTTCATTGAGAAATACGGCGCGGCAAGCAGGCTGGTGTTTATAGGCATACAGGTGCTTCAAATAATATTTGTCTTTATTCCGGGCGAGCTTATCGAGCTTGCTGCCGGATATACCTTTGGCTGGCTCGAGGGCACGCTGCTTTGCCTTGTGGGCGTGCTGCTGGCCACAATACCTATTTTTTATCTTGTGCGTTTTTTGGGAAAAAAGCTGATTTTTATTTTTATCAGCGGCGACGATTTTAAAAAGCTTTCCTTTCTGCGAAAGGAAAAAAACCGCGATATACTCTTTTTTCTCTTTTATTTCATTCCGGGTACGCCAAAGGACCTTTTTACCTATTTCGCGGGATTTACCAAGATAAAGCCGCTGCGCTTTTTTCTTATATCCACCCTGGGCCGCATTCCTAGTATACTGTCTTCAGCCATTGTGGGCGAACGCGCAAGCGATGAAAAATATATCAGCTCGATAATAATATTCGTCAGCATGGCGCTGGTCAGCGCCATCGGGCTCGTGATATACCGTAAAATTTCAAAACGGCACGAATTGCGGGAAACGGCCTCTGTTGAGGGTGCGCCCGAGGAGCTTTGCGAAGAAAACACGGCCGATGACGGCTTATAACATCTCTGCGATAGCGAAAAGCTGTAAAAAACCCGAAAAATTCGGTAAAATAACCATTGATTTTAATGTTGCGTGTTGATAGAATGAAAAGAGAATAAGCTGGAGCGGGCTATAAGCACGCTCAAAATGGCTTTTTGTGAAAACGGGGGAGTGAAATGGATACTGTGTGGGCTATCATTCAGGATGGGCTTGCCACATTTCTGGACGTTATCAAGGGATTTAATCCCATAATAGATCTTTTGGATATTCTGATATTTGCATATCTGCTGTACAAGCTTTGGAATCTTCTTGCCGAAACGCGTGCACAGCAGCTAATGAAGGGCATAGCCTTTTTGGTTGCGGCCTATTTTCTGGCCTATCAATTAGAAATGAGTGCGCTTTCCTGGCTGCTTGGCAATGTGTTTACTTATGGGCTTATTCTGCTGGCTGTGGTGTTTCAGCCCGAGCTGCGGCGTATGCTGGAGCGTATGGGACGCAGCAACATTGCCGCTTTCGGCCGCACTCTTACGGCCGAACAAACCGAGCAAATGGCTGAAAAATGTCTGGATAGTGTGTGCCGCGCCTGCCAGTCTATGGGAAAAACGCATACGGGTGCATTGATAGTTATGGAACGCAAAACGGCTTTAGGAGATATAGTCACAACGGGCACGGTGCTGGACGCCGAGCCTTCCAAAGACCTTATATGCAACATATTTTTCACAAAATCGCCGCTTCATGACGGCGCCATGATAATCCGGCAAAACCGGGTTTTTTCTGCCGGCTGTATCCTGCCGCTCACCGAAAACAGCGAGCTTAATTCCGAGCTGGGCACGCGCCATCGCGCCGCAATAGGTATGAGCGAGGTGTCGGATGCTGTTGTGATTATTGTGTCCGAGGAAACGGGCATGATATCGCTGGCGCAAAACGGAGCTATATCCCGTGACCTTAATGTTGTAACATTGCGCAATGCGCTGAATAAAGCCATGATAGGTGAAAAACAGCCGGATACACGCAGCAGTAAGCTGCGCCGTCTGCTTCGCCTGAAAAAGAAGGAGGATAATCATGAATAACGACAATTCCTCGGTTCTTTACCGGCTGTCGCACAGCAAACGGTTTGTTATGATTGTGTGTCTTGTGGCCGCGGCCATAACATGGTTTTCTATAACCGTTATAGAAAATCCCGGCATGACAAAAACAGTGAGCCAAATCGCCGTTGTCATCCCGAACGACAAAACCACCGGCCCCGGCTCTATGGGCCTCCAGCTTATCGGCAAAAACGAATATTTGGTTTCGGCCGAGGTAAGGGGGCCGCGGGGAAAAATATTAAACCTTGCAAACACGGATATACAGATAACGGCATCGCTTTCGGGCGTTAACAAAGCGGGAGAAAGCAGGGTGCAGCTGAGCGCCAAAATATCGGGCGACAATGCCGATGTTGAGATCGCGTCTATAAATCCTCCTACGCTAATCTTGCGGTTCGACACCATAACCACAAAGGAGTTTGGGGTTGACGCTCAGGTGGAAAATGTTTCGGCCGTTATAGGGCTGACAGCCGATCCGGCGGTGATAACCGATACAGAAAATAGCCAAATAACCATAGAGGGCCCCTCTACAAAGGTTTCTGCGATCAATACGGTCGTGGCCTATAAAAAGCTGGAAGACCCCGTTGTGCTGTCGGCCACGCAGGAATATGAGGCCGAAATAAAGCTGTATGATATTGATAAAAGGGAAATCACACATGACGATTTGATTCTGGATTTCACCAAAACCAGCGTAACCGTTCCGGTGAGCCAGCAAAAATCGGTTAAAATAGAGGCTGCGTTTGCCAATACGCCCGAGGAATATAAGAACAATCCTATACCATACTCGCTTTCAGCCGTCGGCTTGGATGTTTCGGGCGCACCGGAGGATATCGCCGCCTTGAGCGTGTTAACGCTGCCGCCCATAGATTTTAGGGAAATTACGCTGAACAATAGGGTGTTCACCCGGAATATCACCCTTTCCAGCGGCATTAAAAACCGCAGCAATGTTGATTCGGTCACTGTAACGGTTAATCTAAACGGGTTTCGCAGCCGCATGGTGAACGTCCAGGCGAAAAATGTACAGTTTAAAAATCTTGCTCCCGGGCTTTCGGCTGCGGCAGCGGGAAACATCAGCGATATAACTATCATTGGCCCGTCGGCACAGATAAACTCGATGAAAGTGGCCGACGTATATGCCGAAGTGGACATGTCGGGCAAAACTGCGCCCGGCTCCTTCCGGCTTGAAGCTATAATAAAGGTTAGGGACAAGAACGGCATATGGGCCGTCGGGGTTCATACCGTGGTGGTGGAGATTCGCTGATGTTTTTTAAAAAAACGTCCGCAGGGATAGAGTATCTCATAGCGGGATTGGGCAATCCGGGCGCACGTTACAGGGATACGCGCCATAATGCCGGCTTTATGGCGGCGGATGTATTGTGTGAAAAATATGATATACGGTTGAAAAGCCGGTTTGGCGGCCATTTCGGCACCTTTAAGGCGGAAAATATGAGCTTCGGGCTGCTCATGCCCGAAACCTACATGAATCTATCGGGCCAGTCGGTCGGGCAGGCCATGCGGTTTTACAAGCTGCCGCCCGAACGCTGTATAATCCTGTTTGACGATGTAACTCTGCCGCTAGGGCGGCTGCGCGTGCGCCGCAGCGGCAGCCACGGCGGACATAACGGTATGCGCAATATTATTGACTATTGCGGGGGGGACGGCTTTCCGCGCGTAAAGATAGGTGTGGGCAGCAAGCCGCACGAAAACATGGAGCTGGCCGATTATGTTACCAGCCGGTTTAAATCGGACGAGCTGCCCGTTATAAAGAGCGCGGCCGAACTGGCCGCCGAGGCTGCCCTGTACATAGCGCGCGAGGGGCCGGATGCCGCCATGGGAATATACAATGGCCGCGGCGTTTAGGCGGCGCTGATATTTGCTGATCACGGCATGTAAATACCGTGTATATAATAACCCTGTAAAGGTTGGGCTATGCAACTATTAACTTCTGCGTTTTTAAAGACACCCGAAATCGATAACCTGTGCCATAAAATGGCGTCGGGACGCAATGTCGCGGCCATAAGCGGACTTTCGCACATACATAAGGCGTTGCTTTCGGCCGCTATTGCCAAACGCGCGGGCAAAACCGTCGTATACCTCGCGGCTGACGACAGCGAAGCCGTGCGCATGACCGAGGATTTGTGCGCACTCGGACAAGATGCGCAGTTTTTTCCGGCGCGCGATTATGTGCTGCGGCCCGTGTCGGGCGTGTCGCGTGAATTCGAGCATAAGCGCCTCGGAGTGCTGTCATCGCTGTGCGAGGGCGGCGAGGCTGTGGTTGTAACCACAACTGACGCAATGCGGGGCTACATTTTGCCGCCCGAGGTGTTCCGCCGGCATATATTGCGCCTTGAGCTCGGGCAAACCATAACGCCGGCCGAGGTTGTGGCGCGGCTGGTGGGTGCGGGCTATGCCCGCGCCGATATCCCCGAGGGCGCCGGCCAGTTTGCGCTGCGCGGCGGCATATTGGATATTCACCCCGTTTCGGCAGCCGCGCCCGTGCGGCTGGAATTTTGGGGCGACCAGATAGATTCGGTGGCGCTGTTCGATCCTCTGACCGGGCGGCGGTTTGAGCAGATAAAAAATATAGAAATTCCGCCTGCACAGGAGCTTTTAGGCTGCGGTGAGGCTGCGGTGGTTGCGCGCTTGCGCGCTTTGGCCGACGGCGCAAAAACAGAGGCGGCGCGCCAAAATCTGGCCGAAGCGGCCGAAGCAGCCGAACAGGGTCTCGCCCTGCCCGGCGCAGATAGGTTTATAACACAAATTTACGAAAGCCCCTGCACGCTGCTTGATTATATCGAGCGGCCTGTGATGATCGTCAGCGAATGGCCGGCCGTTAAGGAGCGCATTCGCACGACCGATTGGCAATACGGCGAGGATATCACACAATTGCTAGAAGAGGGGCTTCTTACCGAAGGCTGCGGCGAGATATATATGCCGCTGCCGGCGCTTGTTTCCCGCTTTGAGGAAACGGGCTGCGTATTTGCTGATAGCTTTTCCCGCGGCCGCAGCGAATTCAAGCTTGACGATATAATCAGCCTGAGCATGCGCCAGATGCCCCTTTGGGGCGGCGGCATGGAGCAGCTTATGGAGGATATCGGCCCCGCCCTGCGTGAGGGATATGCCGTGTGCGTGCTGGCAGGCAGTTCCAAAGGAGCGGCTGCCCTGCTGCGCGATTTGCAGGCCGAGGGTATAAATGCTTCATATAGTCCTAAGGGCAATGATAATGAAACGGCCTCTGGTATGGCGCCCGGCATAACTCCCGGAGCGGTAACGGTGCTTTCGGGCGCTTTGTCGGGCGGGTTTGCCCTGCCCGACGTAAAGTTTATGTGTATATCCCATGGCCGGCTGAACGTGGTGAGCAAGCGGCGCATGACGGCCGCGCGGCAGAAAAACAAAAATGCACGGGCACTGAGCTCTATCGAGGAGCTGTCAGCCGGCGACTATGTGGTGCATGTCACGCACGGCATCGGCCTGTTTGACGGTGTACACAGCATGACCGTTGGCGGTGTGTGCAAGGACTATATAAAAATACGATATCTGGGCGCCGACGTGCTTTATGTGCCCGTTACCCAGCTTGACATGGTATCCAAATATATCGGCAATACCGAGGGCGGGCTAAAGCTGAACAAGATGGGAGGCTCGGGCTGGCAGAAAACCAAGTCGCGCGTGCGCGCCGCCATAAAGGAAATGGCCAGCGAGCTAATAGCCCTTTATTCCCAGAGGCTGGCATTAAAGGGCCATGCCTTTGCCGCCGACACCGAGCTGCAGCACGACTTTGAATCGCGCTTTGAATACGACGAAACCGATGACCAGCTGGAGTGTATAGACGATATAAAGCGCGATATGGAGCGAACCATACCCATGGAGCGTTTGCTTTGCGGCGATGTGGGCTTTGGCAAAACCGAGGTTGCTCTGCGCGGCGCGTTTAAATGCATAGCCGAGGGCAAGCAATGCGCCATATTGGTGCCCACGACCATCTTGGCCAGCCAGCATTACAACACAATATGCGCCCGTATGCAGGGGCAGGCTGTTAATATTGAGATGCTCAGCCGTTTTCGCACGGCCAGACAGCAGGCCGACATAAAAAAACGCCTTAAATCGGGCGATATCGACATGATAGTGGGTACCCACAGGCTGATATCAAACGATGTGGAGTTTAACGATTTGGGTTTGCTTATCGTGGACGAGGAACAGCGCTTCGGTGTTCAGCAAAAGGAGAGGCTAAAGGAAAAGTTTCCTCTTGTAGATGCACTGACCCTTTCGGCCACGCCAATTCCGCGCACGCTGAATATGGCCATGTCGGGCGTTAGAGATATGTCGAGCATAGAGCAGGCCCCGCACGACCGCCAGCCCGTTCAGACCTATGTATTGGAATACGACAAGGGCGTGCTTTACGACGCGATACGAAAGGAAATGCGCCGCGGCGGGCAGGCTTTTTACATGCACAACCGCGTTGAGAGCATCGCGGGCACGGCGGCCAACATAGCTGCTTCTATAGAGGGCTGCCGTGTTGGCGTAGCCCACGGCCAGATGGACGAATACGAGCTTTCGGTGGTTTGGAAACAGCTCGTGGACAGCGAGCTGGACGTGCTCGTCTGCACCACCATTATCGAAACGGGCGTGGATGTTCCAAACGCTAACACGCTAATAATCGAGGATGCCGACAAGCTGGGCCTTGCCCAGCTTCATCAGATACGCGGCCGCGTAGGGCGTTCGCCCCGCCGTGCGTATGCATATCTTACATTCAGGCGCGGCAAGGCGCTAAGCGATATAGCCACAAAGCGGCTGGAGGCTGTTAGAGAATTTACCGAGTTTGGTGCCGGCTTTAAAATAGCCATGCGCGATTTGGAAATACGGGGCGCGGGCAATATTCTGGGCGGTCAGCAAAGCGGCCACATGGAAAGTGTTGGGTACGATATGTACTTGAAGCTGCTTTCCGACGCTATGGCCGAGCAAAAGGGCGAACCCATTAAGCCCGAGGCCGATTGCCTTATCGATTTGCGAATAGATGCGCACATCCCCGAAAATTACATTTCGGTGCTGCCGCATAGGCTGAGTGTTTACAGGCGCATAGCGGCTATACGAACACGCGAGGATGCCGAGGACGTTATCGACGAGCTGTGCGATAGGTTTGGTGAGCCGCCGCGGGCTGTTATGGGGCTTATTGATATTGCGCTGGTACGCGGGGCGGCGGCCGAAAACGGCATTGTTGAAATCGCGCAGAACGAGCATAGTGTGCTGCTGTATCCCGACAAGCTTGATATGGACATGGTTTCGGTTATGGTGGGGCGGCTGAAGGGGCGCGTGCTGCTTTCGGCCGGGGCGCGGCCGTATATTTCCCTGCGGCTGAAACGCGGCGAAAACCTGCTGGAAAATTTGAAGGTGCTGCTTAATGTAGGGTAGTGCGGCTTTGGGTAATATTCAGTTTTAATTTTGGGTAATATTTAATTTTAATTTTAGGGTAATATTCAATTTTGGGTTTTTGCGGAAGCGAAAGATTATTATGCCGGCCGGCGAAACAAGCCTTTCAACCATACCGCCAAAAAGCCTCTTTGTTGCCATGTTTTATGCAACAAAGAGGCTTTTTTATGAAAAAATTTTTTTGTATATTTTTTTAATTGCTTTTCTCTGCGTAGAGCCGCGGGCAGCTCAAATTTGTCTTGGTACAAAATTCAATCAAAATCAAATTCTTTTAGGCTGCACATAATTCCTGACATGTGTTGCAAACAGAATGTGGAACACATTAATTTGGCTTTATGTAAATTCAGTGTTCACTCTCAAAAAAGATAATTGTGTTTTTATGCAAGAACGCCCAGCTTTTTTAATAAAAAAACACAATCCTTATAACCTTGCAGATAGAGAGCTTTGTTTTGATGTTCTTCAGTCAATACAAGTTGAGCGGCGTGCTTGTAAAGGAGAGGATACTGTTCTTCCGGATATTCTTTAAACAATTGTGCAGCAAGCTCTCTCAGCTTTTCTCTTGAACGTTCATGGTTTTCGGTTTTCTTGTATTCGCTTATAGCGTTGCTAAATAAATTGTCTATGAATTCGTCCCATTCTTCGTGATTTGTCATTCGCTTATCAAAACAAAATTCAGCCATTTTTATTCTCCTCCCATAAATGTTTTTCTGAGCGTGTCCTGCAACAGGACGCGCTCTTTTGATTTTCAGTATACACTATTATTGTCCTATGTCAAGACAAGAGGTGTGAAAATGGCAAGAATAATTGACGGCACACATAGCAATATTGTAGGCGAATATTTAAAGAAAGCACGAATAACTGCGGGGCTTAGCCAAAAGGAGCTATCAGAAAAATTAGAAACTGAGGCTGTCTATGTTTGCCGTGGATCAGTTTCGAGAATTGAAAATGGTACACGCACCATTACCGATATTGAAATTGACGCGATTTCAAAGGTTTTGAAGGTGTCTTTGGACTATTTATTCGGACGTTAAAATAATTCTGCATAAACTTGTTTATTTCTTTTCGTCAAGCGCCGAGAGTCCGAGCCCGAAAAAATGACCGAAGCGACACGGCTTTTCGGGAACAGAAATGCCGGAGGGCATTCCCTGGAAAGACGGGAGCGTGGGAACTTTTTTGGAGCAGCGAGGGCTTACGAGGCGTGCCTAAAGAAATTGATTTTACTCCAATTTTGTATCAAGACAAAATTGGGCCCGCGGCGGCGGGTCGCCGCTGACAATCCGGGGAAGGAATAATGAAAAAGAACAAATCCCCCGAAGCCAAAAACGAAGAAAAACCGCCGGCTATGCCGGCGGTTTCGTTATGCGGTAATCTTATCCCATATCGTCGATGCTCTTGCCGGCAAACTGCGAATTGTACATATCACAGTAAAAGCCTGCCTGCTCCATCAGCGATTGATGGGTGCCCTGCTCGATGATATCGCCGTGCTTCATAACCAGTATCAAATCGGCGTTTTTAATGGTGCTCAGCCGATGGGCTATGACAAAGCTTGTGCGGCCATGCATGAGCTTGTTCATGGCCTTTTGTATCAGCACCTCGGTGCGTGTATCAACCGAGGAAGTGGCCTCGTCCAGTATCATGATTTCAGGGTTGGCCAGCAGGGCACGCGCTATGGTGATGAGCTGCTTTTGCCCGCCCGAGATGTTTGTGGCCTCCTCGTTCAGCAGGGTGTTGTATCCGTCCGAAAGGGTGCGCACAAAATGGTCGACATAGGCTGCGTCGGCTGCCGCGACAACCTCCTCAAAGGTGGCGCCTTCGTGCCCGTAAGCGATGTTATCCTTTATGCTGCCCGCAAACAGCCATGTGTCCTGTAAAACCATGCCAAACTGCGAGCGCAGCCCGCTGCGCGACATATCGTGGATGTTTACGCCGTCTATGGTTATGGTTCCGCCGTCCAGCTCGTAAAACCGCATGAGCAGGTTTACCATAGTGGTTTTGCCCGCGCCGGTCGGGCCGACTATAGCAACCGTTTGGCCGCTCTTAACGTCAACATTTATGTCGGTCATCAGTGGCTTGTCGGGGCTGTATCCAAACTTCATGCCGGAGAAGGAGATGTTGCCCTCTACATGGCCGAGGCTTGTGCAGTTTTCGCCGTCAGGCTCCTCTTCGGCTTCGTCCAGCATTTCAAAAACACGCTCGGCCGAGGCAGCCGTGCTTTGCATAACGTTGGCTATGTTGGCCGTTTGCACTATTGGCTGGGAAAACTGCTTTGAATACTGGATAAACGACTGTATTGCGCCCAGCGTTATTTCGCCGCGGCCCGAAAGTATGCCGCCTATTATGCACACGAACACAAAGCCCAGGTTGCTCACAAAATTGAGCGAGGGCATTATTATGCCCGTCATAAACTGCGACATCCAGCCGGCCTTGTAAAGCCGCGCATTGGTCTGTGCAAATTCGGCCTTTACGCGCTCTTCGTTGCCGTAGGCATTGATAATGCGTTTGCCCGAATACATTTCCTCTATCTGGCCGTTCAGCGTGCCCAGCTCGGCCTGGTTGTTTTTAAACTGTTTCTGGCTTTTTGCGGCGATAAGTGCGGCAATAACGGCCGAAAGCGGCACGGTTATCAACGAAACTATGGTCAGCTTCCAGCTGATAGTAAGCATCATTACGGCTATTCCTATTATGGTCGTAATGCTGGTTATAATCTGTATAACGCTTTGCTGAAGCGTGTTGGCGATGTTGTCGACATCGTTGGTTATGCGGCTTAAAATATCGCCTATGGAGTTGCCGTCGAAATATTTCATGGGCAGACGGGTTATTTTCACAGAAACCTCGTCGCGCAGGCGGAACACTGTTTTCTGTGTTACTCCGGCCATGATGAAATACTGCAAAAAGCTCAAAAATGTATTTGTCAGATAAAAGGCCACGAGCAGCAATAGTGTTGCGCCCACGCCGCTGAAATCAATGGTCGGCCTTTCGCCGTTGAGAACAACGCCGAACAGTGCCTCTTTATATGCCGGAGCAAAGCGCGTGAGCATGTTTTCATATTCTGCCTGCGAATTTTCCGGCTGGCTTTGTATAGCGGCTATATCCGCTTCGGTTATTTTACCCTGCTGCATCAGCGTGCCGAAGGTTTGCTGCAAAGCGGCAAGCACGGTCTGGTTTTCGGTTAGCTTGGACATGGCATCGCGGCTGAAATCCTCAATGGTAACAGGCTCGGCGGTATCGCCGTAAATCAGCGTGAAAACCGAAAGGTCGTACGCGTCCTTTGGTATGGCCGCATCAAAATCCTCCCGTTTCAGCTCGCGCCCCCCACTAAGCTGTGTAACCTCGGCAAGAGAGCCGCTGAGCGAATTGCCCAATGTCATGGCGTTCATGGATTGATATGCCTGTATTTTTGTGGCGCCTATGGCAAGGTCGTCAATGGCGTTGCCCAAAATTTTCGGGCCGATTATGGCAAAAACCGTGCCCACTATCGAAAGAACAAGAACAAAAATGAGGGAAACGCGCTGCGCCCCTAAATAGCGCAGCAGGCGGGAGATGGTGCTTTTGAAATTTTTGGCCTTTTCGCCGCCGCCCATGCCCGCCGGCCCCCGTGCCATAGGCCCCCTTGGCCCTGCTTTTCTATGCTCGCTCATGCTATCTCCTCCTTTGAAAGCTGCGATTCCACAATCTGGCGGTATACCTCGCAGTTTTCATAAAGCTCCTTGTGGGTTCCCTTGCCCACAAGCTCGCCCTGATCGAGCACTAATATCTGGTCGGCATCCAATATGGTGGACACGCGCTGCGCCACCACTATCATAATGCTGCTGCCTATGCTGTCTTTCAGCGATTTACGCAGCTTGGCATCGGTTTTGAAATCGAGCGCCGAAAAGCTGTCGTCAAAAATATAGATGTCGGGCTTGCGCACCAGGGCGCGCGCGATAGCCATGCGCTGCTTTTGGCCGCCCGAAAGATTTGCCCCGCCCTGGCTTATGCGCGCGTCCAGCCCTTCGGGCTTTTCGCTCATAAAATGCTCTAGCTCGGCTGTGTTCAGCGCCTCGGTAATCTGTTCGTCGGTTGCGCCCTGCAACCCAACCTTTATGTTATCGCGCACCGTTCCCGAAAAAAGCACGGCCTTTTGCGGCACAAGCCCTATCTTGCCGCGCAGCTCTTCTATGGAATAATCGTTCAAATCGTTGCCGTTTATCTTTATGTGGCCGCTGTCAACATCGTAAAACCGCGGAATGAGGTCTATCAGCGTGGATTTTCCCGAGCCTGTCGAGCCTATTATGGCCGTCGTTTTGCCCGCGGCAGCCTCAAAGCTGATGTTTTTAAGCACGGGCATCTGCGCGCCCTTAAAGCTGAAGGTGACGTCCTCAAAAACGAGCGCCGCCGAGCCGGCCGAAGCATGGCCGCCTTCATGGTTAGGTATGGTGTTTTGGCTTTTCAAAACCTCGTTTATGCGTTCGGCCGAAACCTGGGCGCGCGGGAACATGACAAACATCATGGCAACCATCATAACGCCGAACATGATTTGCATCGCGTATTGTATAAAGGCGGCTATTTGTCCCATATTCAGCGTGCCGGCCTCAACCTGATGTCCGCCCACCCATACGATCCATATGCTCGTGACGTTCATTATAAAGAACATTATGGGCATGAGCACGCTCAGCGTGCGGCCTATGCGCAGCGAAAGGCTGAACAAATCTTTATTGGCGGCGTCAAAGCGGCGGTGTTCGTAGTTTTCCTTGTTAAATGCGCGTATAACGCGCACGCCCGTGAGGGCTTCACGCATAATACGCGTGAGATTGTCGATTTTTTTCTGAACACGCTTAAACAGCGGCATGACGAAAATCATCATAATGCCGAGCATAAGCAGCACAACACCCACGATGACCACGATCATCCAGCTGAGCGAGGGCGCATTGCGCACGGCCATTATAATGCCGCCAACGCTCCATATAGGCGCCATGAGAAACATGCGCATCATGTTCATAAGCTGCTGCACCTGTGTAACGTCGTTGCTCGTGCGGGTTATCAGCGAGGAGGTGCCAAACTGGTTTATCTGGTCGGCCGAGCCGGAGATAACCTTGTCAAACATAGCTCCGCGTATGCCGCGGGCAATTTCGGATGCAACCACGGACATAAGCAGGGAGGCCACAATGGCCGATACGGCGCCGATGCCCGTGTATATAAGCATGGTGATACCCTGCGAATATATAAAGCTTTCGTTGTTGGCCAAAATGCCTTTTTCGATAATGTCGCTCATCAGTGTAGGCAGATACAAATCGCACATGCACTGTATAAAAATGGCGCCCACGGCAACAAGCAGCAGACCCCATTTACGCCCTAAAAACCTGAATAGTCGAATCAAAACATCGTCTTCTTTCCTCTTTTTATTCACAAAATACATTATAACAACAAAAATTCCGCTGTCAATTGACAGCGGAAAAGTTTACGTTTTGTACACACTTAGCCTAAAAGAGCTTTTGGGGATACTGGCCGGCCGCGCGGGCTTCGCTAAGGTAAGCTACAACCTTTTCTTTGTCCTCGGGGTAGGTGACGCCGTACCATTTAGCTTCGGTTTTCAAAACCTTAACGTCGGCATAGCCCTCTTTTGTAACGGCCTCGATAAACAAAGGCAGGAAATATTCGGCCTTTACGCGGTCTATGTCGGTGCGCTGCAAAAAGGCGGCAAAGCCTTCGCGCAGCTTGGCGAAAACGTCGGGAGTGAAGCCCCACATGTTCATGGATACTATGCTATCGTCGGGCAGGGAAATGCCCTCATCCAAATCGCGTATAACGCCATCAACCCGCTGCAGCCTCAGACGCTCGGTAATACCCGTGAGGTTTCCGCTGCTGTCTGCATCGCACACGCCGCGCGACACATGGCCGTTTTCGGTAAGCGTGTTGCTCAGCACATAGCCGGCCATGCAATAAGGCTTAACGGCTGCGCCGGCATCGGCATTTTTGAGATAATCATACAAAAGAGCAAAGCTCTCAGCGCCGTAAAAATCGTCGGCATTGATGCAGATAAAGGGATCGTTTATATATTTCTCGCAACATAAAACCGCATGGGAGGTGCCCCAGGGCTTGGTACGTTCGGGCGGGATAACCGTGCCGGCCGGCACATCTTCCAGCCCCTGAAAGGCATAATCAACCTTTACATGGCTTTCTATGCGCTTGCCTATAGACGAGCGGAATATGTCAAGATGCTCTTCCTTGATAACGAAAACAACATGGTCAAAGCCCGCTTGAATGGCATCGTAAATAGAATAATCGATAAGAAATGAGCCATTGTCATCAATGGGTTCAACCTGCTTGAGTCGTCCGAAACGGCTGCCCATACCGGCGGCCATTACCAGCAATGTCATAAATAAATCTCCTTTAAAAATGTTTTTTATATCATATCAAATCCAGGAAGGTTTTTCAAGTGTTTGTGCTGCTTTGATCTACCTTTTTCCGCCCCGCAGCGGAAAAAGCCCTGCGCTGCGCAATGCAAAAAGTATAGACGGCACAAGCACAAGCTGGATAACTATGCCGGGCAGTGCCTTTACAGTAAGCCCGCTTATAAAGGGCGCGAGGGCGCCGGATGAGAGCTTTAGGGTGCCGAAGGCAATGCTGCCGAGCGCATAAACCACACGGCCGGTAAGCATGGCGGCTATTAAAACCAGCAGCGTGTACAGCACAAAGCCGCCGCCCGAGCGCCGGCCACCGAACCGCGAAACGAGCAGCCCGCAAACAAGCCCATATGCGGCGCATTCCAGAGCCATGCAGAAGGCCATTGGGTACAAGGCGGGCATACCCGTTGTCAGCGAAAGCACAATAGGCGTTATCAGGCCGGCGGCAAAGCCAAAGGCAGGGCCGCAAATAAGTCCGGCCAGCATAACGGGTATGTGCAGAGGCAGAAAAACCTGCCCGTTTATGTGAAACATAGCCGGAACAACTACACCTATTGCGACAAACATCGCGGCAAGTATCATGCGAAGAATAACATTACGTTTCATGGAAACCTCCAATTTTATTTTTTGTCTTGCTTGCTATTATATCATAAATGCGAAGCATTTTGATATAATTCAGTCATCCCTCGCCGGTTCCGCTTAGAGCGGGAGGCGATGGGGACATAGCTATAATAAGCCGCAGGCTTATTATAGCACACGCCTTATCTACAAGTCTAGCATAAACAATAATATATGCGTCAATAATGTACAACAATAAATTTTTTTAGATGCGACAAAAAAACACTACACTTTTTGTATAAAGTGTAGTATAATGTGGGTTGAGGTTAGGACTATGAATTGCTGCAATCATGCGCAAAGCGCAGATATGGCCGAGCGGGGCCGCATATATATTCTGGACGCCGTTCGCGGTTTTTGTGTGTTGCTGATGGTGTTTTATCACGGCTTTTTCACCTTGGGGTTTCTCTTCAATATATCATGGGTATATGCGCTGTTTGAGTTTTTTATGCCGGCTGCGCCGGTATTTGCGGGAATGTTTATCTTTATATGCGGTATAGCCTGCCGGCTTTCGCGCTCAAATCTTAAGCGCGGGCTAAAGCTTTCGGTTGTAGCGTTGGGCGTTTCGGCTGTCACATGCACTATTGCCTGTTTGGGCGAATTGTCCGAAATCGCCGTATGGTTCGGCGTTCTTCATTTTTTGGCCGTGAGTATATTGCTTTTTGCGCTGGCCGGCAAGTTTTTAAACGGCATTCCGCCCTTGGCGGGGAGTTTGGTTTCGATCTTGCTTTTTATAGTGTTTTTTCGTATAGAGAGCGGAACAATAGGTATAGGCCCGCTTTCGGTTTCCTTGCCCGGCTCGTTGTATAGCAGCTTTGCGCTTTATCCGCTGGGCATGTCGCCTCTTCTTGCCGCGGGCGATTATTTCCCCCTGCTGCCCTGGATATTTGTGTTTTTTGCCGGGTGTTTTTTGGGGGTGTATTTCAAAGAGGGGCGTATACCGGCCCTGTTTTACCAAAACCGTTTTCGCGCGTTTGGCTTTATCGGCCGGCACGCATTGATTATTTATATAGTCCACCAGCCCGCGATATATGCCTTTGCATATGCCGCCGCATGGCTGGCGGCGCGGCTGGGAGGCTGACATAAGGAATATGACGGGTCAGAAAAATGAAGGCCGCGCAACCCTGCGTGAGATAAGCCTGTATACCGATGGCGCCTGTTCGGGTAATCCCGGACCCGGCGGCTGGGGCGCTGTTTTGGAATGGGGCGGACATGTGCGCGAAATGGCGGGAGGCTCGCCCGATACCACCAACAACCGAATGGAGCTTACGGCTGTTATTATGGGGCTGAAAGCCCTGAAAGAGCCGTGCTCGGTGTGTGTTACAAGCGATAGTAAATATGTTTGCGACGCTGTTACCAATGGCTGGGCGGAATCGTGGCGGCGGCGGGGCTGGATAAAGGCGGACAAAAAGCCGGCCCTTAACAGCGATTTGTGGGAGGAGCTGCTTTTGCTGCTGCAAAACCACAAGGTTAAATTTTGCTGGGTTAAGGGACATGCCGGACATCCGCAAAACGAACGCTGCGACCGATTGGCGGTTGCAGAAATAGAAAATTTTAGATAGGGACAAACCCTTAGAAAGTAAAAGGAATGATCGTAAACAAAATGCAAAGAAAAGTTTATGCCGATAATGCGGCTACGACGCAGATAAGCCCCATCGTGCTGGAGGCCATGATGCCCTTTTTTACCGAACAGTACGGCAATCCCTCGAGCATGTATACAATGGGGTTTGAGGCGCGCAAGGCTATTGAGAAGGCGCGCAAGGCTGTTGCGGATGCATTGGGCGCCGCGCCCGGAGAGATTTATTTCACGAGCGGCGGCAGCGAAAGCGATAACTGGGCGCTGAAAAGCGCGGCGGCAGTGGCTGCTAAAAAGGGCAAAAACCATATTATTTCCACAGCGTTTGAGCATCATGCCGTGCTTCACACGGTTAATGCGCTGAAACGGCAGGGGTTTGAAATTACGCTGCTGCCCGTGCATGAGGACGGAATAGTACGCACAGAGGAATTTATAAAGGCTATTCGGCCCGAAACGGGCCTGTGCTCGGTTATGTACGCTAATAATGAGATAGGCACGGTTCAGCCTATTAGCGAAATCGGCGCCATATGCCGCGAGCAAGGCGTTCTCTTTCATACCGACGCAGTGCAGGCCATAGGCGGCGTTCCTATGGATGTGGCGGCTGATAATATCGACCTTTTGTCGCTCAGTGCCCATAAGTTTCACGGGCCAAAGGGCGTGGGCGCGCTGTATTGCCGAAAAGGCGTGTTTTTGCCCGTGCTGATAGACGGGGGAGCGCAGGAGCGCGGCCGCCGCGCCGGAACTGAAAACACGGCCGGAATAGTGGGCATGGGCGCGGCTATAAACTTGGCGGTAAGCGGCATGGCCGAACGCACCGAAAAAATACGCCGCCTGCGCGAGAGGTATATCGAGGGCGCGCTGAAAATCGAGCGTTCACGGCTAAACGGCCACCGCGAACAGCGGCTTGCCGGCAATGCCAACATCTGCTTTGAGGGCATTGAGGGCGAATCGCTGCTGCTGCTGCTGGATATGGAGGGCATTATGGCTTCGTCCGGCTCGGCCTGCACCAGCGGCTCGCTGGACCCCAGCCATGTGCTGCTTAGCCTGGGGCTGCCGCACGAAATCGCACATGGTTCGCTGCGTATATCTCTGAGCGAAAGCAACACGGAAGAGGACGTTGACTATATTTTAGAAAAGCTTCCTCCAATAGTAGAGCGGCTGAGAAATATATCGCCGCTTTGGGAAAGAATAACAAAGGAACGACCATGAGTTTGAATGGGTTCAAATTCAATTTATATTGTGAGCGTAATGAAAGGAAAGGAATATAAAAATGTATACAGAACAGGTTATGGAACATTTCACAAATCCGCATAATGTGGGCGAGCTTGCCGATGCTGACGGCGTGGGCGAAGTGGGCAACGCGAAATGCGGCGATATTATGAAGATGTATCTTAAAATATCGAATAATATTATAGAGGACGTGCGCTTTAAAACCTATGGCTGCGCATCGGCCATAGCCACAAGCTCGGTAGCCACCGATCTTATAAAAGGGCAGACTATTGAACAGGCACTTAAAGTTACCAACAAGCAGGTTGTGGATATGCTTGGCGGATTGCCGCAGCATAAAATACATTGCTCGGTGTTGGCCGAACAGTCTATAAAGGCGGCCATAGCCGATTATTATACGCGGCAGGGCATAGACCCGACGCCTATAGTGGGCGAGGTTCAAGATTGCGAAAGCTGCCATTGCACTATGTAGTTTTCCTGCCGGAGGCAGGAAAACAGAAATGCCGGAGGCAGGAAAACAGAAATGCCGGAGGCAGGAAAACAGAAATGCCGGAGGCAGGAAAACAGAAATGCCGGAGGCAGGATACCACTATCTCAGCAACGGGCATAGCCGTAAAGCAAATCAATCCATATTCCGGATTGTTTGCCGGCTAATATACGTCATATCCTTCAAGTATGGTTTGAAGTTCGCTGTCCGAACGGGCTATTATGCCTGTTTTGAGCTGGCTGCGGTCATATTCGGAAAACCTGTCGGCCCGTACCCCGGTTGTTTCAAAGGGCAGGCTTTCACCCTCGCGAAACACGGCGATATATCCATCGTATTCGCCTACTATATAGACCTGCCGGATAATGGAGCTTGTGCCGGGCAAACCATCATAATCCTCTTTGTAGGAGGCACCGAAAGCGGTGCTAACGGTTAGAATAAAGGCCGACAGCACGGCACAGCATATAAATAAAAGGCGAAACACTAGCTTTTTACGCATGGAAACCAACCCGCTTTCATGAATTTTCATATAAATTATGCCCGAGGCACCGGCATTTTATGCCGTGTTACAAATAATTAAATAAATGTAACCTCAGTTTAAAGCTTTGTAATGACATTTGCGGGGAATATATGATATAATTCATTTCGGTAAAAAAGGAAATAATTAACAGAGAGCGTTTAAACCGCTGCTCTGGGCTCTTCAAGATAGGAGGCATTGTCTTGCCGGATAATTTTGATGTGAATCAGTTTAAAAAGAAAAAGCCGGGTGCCCGTTCGGGCAAGCCGGCGGCTGAAAGGCGTCAGCCAAAACAGTCTTCAAAGCGGCCGAATTCGCGTTCGATAGGCCGCGGCTCTGCAAAAGCCGGAGCTGCATCGGCACGCAGCGGCGACACCGGAGCCATAGACCTCACCAGCCTTGTGGCCAGAACTAAAACCAAAAAGCAGCTAAACGAGGAAAAGCGCGCCGGCCAAAGCCGGGTACGCCGCGCGTTTGGCATGGCCGGCAAAATATTTGTGGCCGGCTTTTTGATTATGGTTATCACGGGCTGCTTACTTGTGGGCATATTTGCTGTATACGTTTTCGGGTTTGTAGACGATGAAATAGGCTACGATCTTAACGAGCTGCAGCAGGACTACCGCACCACCATATATGAAATGGATCCCAAAACCGGCGAACGAAAAGGCGTGTTGGCCACGCTTCATGGCGAGCAGGACCGCATATGGATAAGCCGCAAAGATATGCCTGATTTGCTTTGCGATGCGTTTACCTCCATAGAAGACGAACGGTTTGAAGAGCACAACGGCGTTGACTGGAAGCGTACAGCCGGCGCTTTTGTAAACATGTTTTACAATATATATGATAGCCAGCAGGGCGGCTCTACAATAACGCAGCAGCTTATAAAAAACCTAACACAGGATAAAGGCACGAATTCCATGCGAAAAATCCGCGAGATAATGCGCGCGCATAAGGTGGAAAAAATGTACGATAAAGAGGTAATACTTGAATGTTACCTCAATACAATAGACCTTTCATCCGGCTGTTACGGTGTTGAAGTGGCCGCAAATTTCTATTTCGGCAAAAAAGCCTCGGAGCTTTCGCTGGTTGAATGCGCCGCACTGGCCTCTATCACTAAAAACCCGACGCTTTACAACCCCGTGAGAAACCCCGAAGAAAACAAAAAACGGCGCGATACAGTGCTGTGGAAAATGTTTGAGCTGGGCAAGATAAGTGAGGAAGAATATACAACCGCAAAGGAAACGACGCTTAAAATTGTGGCTACCAAAACCCAAAAGGAAGCGCCGGTAAACAGCTTTTTTATAGATGCTGTTATCGAGGATGTTGCGCGCGAGCTTGTGGCGCAGGAAAAGCTTGATAGCAAGGCTGCTATAAGCAAGGTGTACACGGGCGGATTTCATATTGAATGTACTGTAAACACCGAAATGCAGGCCTTTGTGGATAAATATTATTCCACAGCTAAAAATTTCCCGAGTGAAAAGCACTCGTACAAGGTTACCGAAACCGACAGCGACGGAAACAAAAAGACGGTTACAAAGTCCGAGGGGCTGGAATCGGGTATGGTTATTATGGACTATAAGGGTCATATAGTCGCCATGGCGGGCGGCCGTAAACAAAAAACAGTAAACCGTGAATTTAATTTTGCGACCCATGCTAAAAGGCAGGCAGGCTCGAGCACAAAGCCCATATCTGTTTATGCGCCGGCTGTTGAATTCAACATTGTCAATTATGGCACATTGATTGAAAACCAGCCTGTAGGCAAGGTGGACGGCAAATCATGGCCGCGCGGCACCTATGGCGGCAGCCTCACTGTTGCCAAGGCTTTGGAAAAATCAACCAATACCGTGGCTGTGCGTGTGCTTAACAAGCTGTCGCTGCAGCAGTCGTTTGATTTTGTTACTCAAAAAATGCATATAAGCACGCTTGTGTCAGGCGCGGAAAACGATTTAAATCTGGCTTCGCTTGGTTTGGGCGGAAATCATTACGGCGTTACTGTTATGGAAATGACGGCGGCTTACGCCACATTTGGCAATCTCGGCCAGTATTACCGTCCGACAACATTTACGCGTGTTTACGACCAGCGCGGCAATCTTAAGCTTACTGAGCAGATTGACGGCGAGCAGGCCATGGGCGAGGACACGGCCAACATCATGAACGAAATGATGCAGCATGTTATCGAAAGCGGAACAGGTACATCGGCTAAGTTTGGCGGCTGGCCTATATTCGGAAAAACCGGAACGGCCACAAATTCGAAGGACCTTTGGTTTGTCGCCGGTACGCCCCATTATGTTGCGGGTGTTTGGGTGGGATTTGAGCATGCAAGCACAACATCAACAAGCACAAAGGCAAACCAGAAAATATGGAAGGACATAATGTCCCATATTCATAAGGATCTCAAGGTTTCCGATTTTCCTGAGAGCGTTGACTGCGGATATTATAATTATTGCTCCACAAGTGGACAATTGGCCCGCAGCAACTGTCCTGTGGGCGGAAAAGGCTGGTATAAAAACACCTCTGCGCTGTGTACCAAGCATTCGGGCAACGCCCGGTCGGAGCTGAAAAAGCCCGCGGCCGCCGGTACCGAATCTAAGACGTCGAGCAGCGTGTCGTCAACAACGAGTAAGGCGTCCTCAACGGCGCCGTCCACCTCTTCAAAGCCGGCGGCTTCCTCAAACCCGGTGTCGTCCAAACCGGCCGAATCGTCAAAGGTGCCCGAATCATCAAAGGCGCCTGAGTCGCAGTCCACGCCAAGCTCTGACCCGGGAGGCGGCGGGGATCCGGGAACGCCGTAATGACGGGCATATACGTGCATATTCCCTTTTGTGGTAAAAAATGCGATTATTGCACATTTTATTCTATAGAAAACACAAGCAGGGCAGCTTTGGATTTATATCAAGCTGCCCTGCTTCGTTGCGCTGGGGAATACGGCGGCATTGCAGCCGACACGCTATATTTCGGCGGCGGTACACCTTCGCTTATGGGTGGTGCGCGGCTGGCCAGCATGATAACAACACTGAGAAAACAGTTTGACATTGGCGAGGGGGCCGAGGTGTCGGCCGAAATAAACCCTGAGGCTTGCGACGATATATTTGTGCTCCCCGCCGCCGCAGGGCTTAACCGCGTGTCAATAGGCATGCAGTCGGCGCATGAAAACGAGCTTAGAGCTGTGGGCCGCCAGCATGGCATGGAAGACACGGCGCGTATTGTGTCGGCGGCGCGTGCGGCCGGCATAGACAATATATCGCTGGACATAATACTTGGCCTGCCGGAACAAACCGAAGGGTCGCTTATTCAAAGCATCGAGCGGGCGGCCGTGCTCGGGGCGGCGCATATCTCGTGCTATATGCTTTCGGTCGAGCCGGGCACGCCGCTGTACAGCCGGATGAAAAACCAGGCCGAAGCCTGCATGCCTGACGGCGATATGCTCGCTGAGCTGTATCTTGCCGCCGTAGAGCGGCTGAAAGTCTTGGGCTACGCGCAGTATGAGATATCAAATTTTGCGTGGCCGGGCAAGGCCTGCCGGCACAACCTGAAATATTGGCGGTCGGAGCCTTATCTGGGCTTAGGTCCTGCGGCTCATTCGTTTTTAAACGGCCGCCGCTTTTATTATCCGTCCGATGCAGCGGAGTTCATGGACGGTCGTCCGCCCATAGCGGACGACGATGCCGATACGGCTGCCCCAACGGATAGCTGGCAGGAAAGGCTGCTGCTGCAAACCCGCCTGAACGAGGGCTTTGACCTACGCGCGGCTGAAAAAATGTCCGGTTTCAACCGGGCGGCGCTTTTGCGCAAAGCAAAGCCTATGCTGGACAGGGGGTTGACTCGCCTTGAAGGCGACAGGCTCTGCCTGTCGCCCGAGGGGATGCTGCTTCAAAACGACATCGCCGCAAGGCTGATTTAAAGCACATAAAAAGGGGCCGGAAATTGAATCTGTTTCTATAAAAACACCCTCTGAACCGAGTGGTTCAGAGGGTGTGATACACTGCGCTTTCTGCAGAATTTGTGTGCAAACACTAGTGTATAACGTGTTTATCACCCTGTTTTACGGGGTGATCTTTACTTTTGTTTTTTTCGCTTTATCAAAATACCCTTTTCAGTCGCAAGCCATTTTTCAAATTTTTGCTGGCTTACAATTGCAGGGAAAATGCAAAAAAAGAGCGCTGGGGGTGAAGTCGCTGTAAGAGCCGGATGCTCCGTCAATATGCTTATGATAGCGCTTGAAATCGCTATCAATGCGAATATTACAGCGATGAGGATGAGCTTTTTCTCGCTTTTCTTTGCCTCGGCGGTGCTGCGATATTCCTTTTGCAATGCCTTTCTTTGTTCTTTTGGCAATTCTTTGAAAATCAAGGCTTCGTTGTTGACGTTATTGTCATTCATAAGTCTTCTCCTCTCAGTAGTTTTGCCGCATTTTACGGCATTACCTTCGAAGTTAAGTATAGCAGGTTTTTGCCAAAAAAGCAACATTCAATCTCACGCCAATTTCTCGAGCAGCTCCTGCGAATATACAGGTACAGATTCGAGATGCTGAACAACATAATTGCTGATATGAACGGCGCGCTCCAAACAATCCTTCACAGGCCGCCCGCGCAGCGCAAAATGCAGATATCCCGCGGAAAAGCTGTCGCCCGCGCCCACGGTGGATATCACCCGGCCCGTCGGACGCTCCGAAAGGGTAAAGGCGTCGGCGGCGCGGTCGAAAACCATTGCGCCGTCCTTGTCCAGTGTCAAAAGCACGGTGCCGATGTCATACCGAAAAGCCAAATCGCGGCATAGCGCTCGCAAACAATCCGCGTCGTTTCCTGTAACGTTGGCAAGTCCCAGTCTCTCAAAAACACCCGATTCCTCGCGGCTGAATTTAAGTATCGTGCAGGCGTTCAGCCCGTCCGACAACACTTCCTTCGTATAATAGCTCTGTCGGATATTAACGTCGAAAATAACGCAGCGCTGCTCAAATTCCTGCAAAATCCGCTTTAGCGTTTCGCGCGAAGTTCCGTCCCGTTGGGCCCCGTCCCGTTGGGCCCCGTCCCGTTGGGCCCCGTCCCATTGG
>JGI994J12354_10000561_pt1 | contig 36996 bp, 34 predicted proteins | sample IntmicLarv3ML3BL_FD_12354 | JGI IMG/M metagenome (IMG submission 12354) | reverse complement strand
CAACGATTAAAGATGGTGACGCGGTTATTTTCTTCAACTATCGACCAGATAGAGCAAGGGAAATCAGTAGAGCATTTTGTGATGATGATTTTAAAGGGTTTGAGCGTGGGGCAAGACTTGATTTGACTTATGTTTGCTTCACCAATTATGATGAAACTATTGCTAATAAAAGTGTCGCCTTTGACGAAGTAGGCATTAACAATACTTTTGGGGAATACTTAGCTACTAATAATCTATCACAAGCAAGAATTGCCGAGACAGAAAAATATGCCCATGTTACATTCTTCTGCAAGAAATGTGCCAACTGCCAACGGAAATCAGTCTAGTGGTTTCGGAATGTCGTCAGAAGGCGCACATACCCATACAGTATCGGTGGCTTCAGGAGGCGCACATACCCATACGGTATCTGGTACAGCCGCTTCAGGAGGCGCACATACCCATACGGTATCTGGTACAGCCGCTTCAGGAGGAGGTTCAAATACAGGGTCTACAGGTTCAAGTGGGACAAATGCTAATATACCGCTAACAACGTTAGTTTATATGTGGAGAAGAACAGCTTAGGAGGAAGATATGAATGAAGAATATGTGATAATGATAATTGTGTCGATTATGGCGTCGACGGGATTTTGGCAAGTCGTACAGTTCTTTTTGTTGAAAAAAAGTAAACAAACGAAATTGCTTACCGGCCTGGCTTACGACAGAATAATGTATTTAGGGATGTCGTATATTAATAGAGGTTATATAATGCGAGACGAGTATGAAAGCTTACATAATTATTTGTGGAATCCATACAAAGAAAACGGAGGCAATGGTTCGGCGAGTAGAATCATGAAAGAAGTAGAAAAGTTGGAGATTCGATGACAAGTGAAACATAGGAAGGATAAACGAATGTTATTAAAATTTAGCGTTACTAATCAAAAAATAGAAAGAATGGATTGTTTTTACGTCGTTGCAAAATCTCGCAACTTTCTTTGGACTCTTTTCGACTTTAAAACGGATAACTGGATGGGTGCAAAAAAAGCGATATTTAATCACAAAAAAATGATCGAACCAAAGGAGGTAGAGCTTGATGAGAATAACATGTGTCTAATTCCTTGGGAATGGCTCGATGTTGATGAGTTCACAAGAGGTCAGGTGTCCGTTTATGGGGGTGATTTACTAACGACAGATATTGCAGTAGTGAGTATCAATGAAAGTGGGTATAAACCAGCAGACCAAAGCGAACCGCAGGGTACGGGTGATTATGAACAATTAAAAGCACTTGTTGAAAAACACGCGGGTAATAATATTAGTGTGGAAAAAGGAGTACATGGATTTAGATATTGGGACTCGAAGCTAGAGCGTTTAGAAGGCGATAAGTGGAGGGAAATAACGCTCGGTGGGGGAACTGATTCCAGAGAAATAGAATTGCGAGTAACGTTGACCCATATACAATGGCGTCATATTGAGGAAAAATGGATAGATTTAATTCCTCTGATTGATTTAAAGGGTAAAAATGGTAAATCAGCTTATGAACTTTGGCTAGACAATGGGTATGATGGTTCGGTTTCGGAATTTATAAAAAGGCTTGACGGTCGTTCGGCATATCAAGTATGGTTGGATGCTGGACATACGGGAAGTGAAGCCGATTTCCTGATCAGCCTAATCGGAAAACAAGGACCGCCAGGCACGCAATTCAAAGTCAGAACAAAAGCGGAATTTGAAGGACTCACGATTGATTCCGACACATTTTATTTCATAAAGAAGGAGTAGCTATGAATACTATAAAGGCAAGCGAAGTCGAAAGTATATATTATGGCGATACACCCATTGTCGAGGTTTATCAAGGTACTGAAAAGATTTATCCAGTGGAACATGATAAAGTCGGCCTCGAACATTATTTATGTAAGTCTAATAATAGCGGAAATGGATACGTAGAATCGTTTGAAGGTTGGATGGACTTGGCGACTGGACTAATCGCCACAATCGGGACCGCTGAATGGAAAGACGGAAAACTACAGTTTAGGGATAGAAACTGTATAGTACGTTTTCCTAATAAGTTCGCTTTGGTAGACTATACTATATTTACCACCTTCGAGGTTAATTCCTTCGATAATGCAACACATTCTCGGTTGTTTGGCGAAAGACCAACACATTCTGGGTTTATCAATACCAATGAGAGAACTAAATTGTTGGCACTTTTCACTCCGAATAAAGACACTCCTTTTCGCAATCCGTCAGTTGGTATTGAAGAAAAAATTATATGTCAAGTAGTTTATCGTTATGATGCGACAACAAAAAGAATGGATTTATTTGTAGACGGACAATTTAGAAGTCATGACGTTGGTTCGAATCAAGAAACAATCACACAGGAGCGATGGATTGGCAATAGGGGTTCGGACCTATCGCGATGGTTAAATGGGGATTTTTACGAACACTTAATATATAGTAGGTGTTTAACCGACGAAGCAATAGCAACAGAATTTACAGTTACTAAAATATTAGAGAACATATAATGGGAGGTATAACTATGAAATTTAGATTTACGGGTTCTGAAACGGTTAAAGTGTTAAAGTACACAGCGTTGGTTTTACCAACAACAGCGTTTGCTTATGCGGGCATTGCAACAGTAGTAGGACTTCCTTACGGAGAGCAGGTTCTTGCGGTTTCGGCAATTATCGAATCGACATTAATGACATGGGTCGGCTTCGCAAAGTCGGAAATAAGTGCTGATAAGAGTGAGTAAGTGTAGATTATTCATAAACTATTCCTACATTTTGATGCAGGAATAGCTTTAATACACACTTTCGTGCATATATTGTGTCTACGATGAAGAGTATGACGAAGATGTTTGTCAGATTAATATGGACGAAGATGAATTGAATAGATTTTTGACTGACGTTCATAGTAGTTGCCCTTACTATCGGTTAGGCGATGACTATACGATTGTTAGAAAACAGTTGTAGTATATAGGTTGATATTTATGCAGAAAATATGTATACTATAACACAACGAGGAAAAAGCAAAAAGGAGAGAATATTATGAAGAAATTAGTAACAGGATTATTAATAACAATGATGGTACTATCGTTAGTAGCATGTGGTTCAAAAGCACCAGCCAATACAGTATTTTCAGTTGAAGATTTAGAAGGCAAATCAATTGGCGTCCAACTAGGCACGACAGGCGATATCTATATCTCTGATTATGAGGGAGATGATGCAGGAACTAAGATTGAACGTTTTAACAAAGGCAATGAAGCAGTTATGTCATTAAAGCAAGGCAAGATTGATTGTGTTTTAATTGATGAACAACCGGCAAAAGCTTTTGTGGAAAGCAACAAGGATTTAACAATTCTAGAAGAGCCTTTCGAACTAGAAGATTATGCAATTGCAATTGCAAAAGAAAGCACTGAACTAAAAGAAGAAATCAACAAAGCTTTAAGCGATATGAAAGCAGACGGAACTCTTGAAAGTATTATCAATAACTATATTGGTGATGATACGAAAGGCAAGAGCCCATATGAGTCACCAGAAGATGTTGACCGTTCGAATGGAACGCTTACTATGGCGACTAACGCATACTTCCCACCATATGAATTTTATGACGGACAAGAGATAGTAGGAATTGACCCAGCTATGGCACAAGCGATTGCGGATAGAATAGGCATGGAACTTGTAATTGAAGATATGGAATTTGCTTCTATCATTACGGCAGTACAAACTGGTAAAGCTGATATCGGAGTTGCGGGTATGACAGTAACAGAAGAACGTTTACAAAATATTGACTTCACAGAAAGCTATACGACAGCCAAGCAAGTAATTATCGTGAGAAAGTAAGGGATTACATTATTGCTATCAAGCAGGACTGTTTCACAAACGTGTGACAGTCTTGTTTATCTATAGGAAATTGATTGGTATAGATACTTTAAAGGGAGAGATAGATGAGTTTTGCAGATTTGTTTTATCAAAATTTCATAGAAAAAGATAGATGGTTGTACTTGCTACAAGGGCTTGGAACGACATTGTTAATAACACTGTTATCATTGATTGTGGGCGTGATACTGGGATTTATAATAGCGATAATTCGTTCGACGCATGATAAGAATGGCAGTTTTAAAATTCTAAATATTATTAGCAAAGGCTATCTAACAGTTATTAGAGGTACTCCGGTTGTAGTACAGCTGATGATTGTATTTTTTGTGATTTTGGTACCATTTAGCAAGAGTAAGATATTAGCGGCGGTAATTGCTTTTGGACTTAATTCGGCGGCTTATGTAGCAGAAATTCTGCGGGCAGGGATTATGTCGATAGAGCAAGGACAATTTGAAGCGGGTAGAAGTTTAGGCTTTAATTATATCCAGACGATGCGCCATATTATTTTGCCACAAGCATTTAAAAATGTATTGCCATCTTTGGCAAATGAGTTTATTGTATTATTAAAGGAAACATCTGTCTGCGGATTTATCGGTTTGGTTGATTTGATGCGTGGCGGGGATATCATCAGAAGTATCACTTACGCGGCTTTTCTGCCACTTATGGCGGTGGCAATCATTTATCTTACAATGGTTATGATTTTGACATCTTTAGTTAACAAGCTAGAGAGGAGGTTGCGCGAAAATGAGAGGTGATACGATAATAGAAGTTAAGGGGCTATGCAAAGCATTTGGCGATAATCAAGTATTAGATGGAATTTCAACGAATATACGCAAAGGCGAAGTAGTAGCGATTATTGGGCCATCAGGGTGCGGTAAATCGACATTTTTGCGTTCGCTAAACTTACTTGAAGAACCAACAGGTGGCGAGATTATCTTTGAGGGAACTAATATCACATCGCCAAAGACAGACATTAATAAAATGCGCCAAAAAATCGGTATGGTTTTCCAACAGTTTAATTTATTTCCCAATCATACGATTAAAGGAAATATTATGCTAGCACCATTAAAATTAGGTTTGATGAGCAAAGAAGAGGCATCGGCAAAAGCGGATGAATTACTTGAGCGAGTAGGCTTACCAGAAAAGGCGGACACATATCCAGACATGTTATCAGGTGGACAAAAGCAACGTATTGCGATTGCCAGAGCGTTAGCGATGAATCCTGATGTTATGCTATTTGATGAGCCGACTTCGGCACTTGACCCAGAGATGGTTGGCGAAGTTTTAGAAATTATGAAAGAGTTGGCTCGCGATGGGATGACGATGGTAGTTGTTACGCATGAGATGGGATTTGCTAGAGAAGTAGCGTCCCGTGTGATGTTTATTGATGAGGGTGTGATTAAAGAGGAAAATACACCGCAGGAATTTTTTGATAATCCACAAAATCCGCGGTTAAAAGATTTTATATCTAAAGTACTATAAATAAAGAGTATGCTTGCAGACTCGCCGCGCCGAGCGTTCTTCTTATTAAGCGAGTGCGCATCTAAGCGGAGCGTTGTTATATAATAGGCGTAATTTCCTATTGTATAACGAAGATTGCGGGCGTATCCGTAATTTAAAAGGAGAAAAGACGATGAATAAAAAACCAACAGTTTTAATGATTTTAGATGGCTACGGCTTAACCAAAGAAACTAAAGGTAATGCTATTTACTCGGCAGTAAAGCCAGAAATTGACAAATTAATGGAAAAGTACCCATATGTAGAAGGTAGTGCGAGTGGTTTAGCGGTGGGACTTCCTGATGGACAGATGGGCAATTCAGAAGTGGGACATCTTAATATCGGCGCAGGTCGCGTTGTATACCAAGATTTGACGAGAATAAGCAAAGCGATTGATGATGGTGATTTTTTTGAAAATGAAGCATTACTTACAGCAGTACATAATGCGCAGGCAAAAGATGGGGCACTTCATTTGATGGGCTTGGTATCAGATGGTGGTGTTCATAGTCATGTCAATCATATCTATGGGCTTTTGGAAATGGCGAAGAGAGAAGGACTTGAAAAAGTCTATGTACATTGCTTCTTAGATGGCCGGGACACACCGCCAGCATCAGGTAAGGGATATGTAGAGCAACTAGAAGCGAAGATGCAAGAACTAGGCGTAGGACAAGTAGGCGTGGTTTCAGGGCGCTACTATGCTATGGATAGAGATAATAATTACGACCGTGTTGAAAAAGCCTATGTGGCGTTAACCAAAGGTGAGGGCGTAAAAGGAACATCGGCAAGTGAAGCAATTCAAGCGTCATATGATGAAGGAGTCAATGATGAATTCATGTTACCAACAGTAATCGAAAAGGATGGCGTGAGCGCAGCGACAATCAAAGATGGTGATTCGGTTATTTTCTTTAACTATCGACCGGATAGAGCCAGAGAAATTAGTAGAGCATTTTGCGATGATGATTTTAAAGGGTTTGAGCGTGGAGCAAGACTTGATTTGACTTATGTTTGCTTCACAAACTATGATGAAACGATTGCTAATAAAAGTGTCGCATTTGACGAAGTGGGCATCAATAATACTTTTGGGGAATACTTAGCTACTAATAATCTATCACAAGCAAGAATTGCCGAGACAGAAAAATATGCCCATGTTACATTCTTCTTTAATGGTGGGGTTGAAAAGCCTAATAAGGGCGAAGATAGAATTTTGGTACCATCACCAAAGGTTGCGACATATGATTTGCAACCAGAGATGAGTGCATATGCGGTGTGTGATAAGTTAGTAGAAGCAATCAAATCGAGCAAGTATGATGTGATTATTATTAATTTTGCTAATCCAGATATGGTTGGACATACAGGTGTTGAAGCGGCGGCGGTTAAGGCGATTGAGACAGTTGATACTTGTGTCAAAAGAGCGGTAGATGCGGTGATAGAAGTAGATGGGCAGATGTTTATCTGCGCGGACCACGGCAACGCAGAAAAAGAAGTTGATTATGAGACAGGTGCGCCATTTACAGCGCATACATCTAATCCCGTACCATTTATTTTGGTAAATGCGGATTCTAAATACGGTTTGCGTGAAGGTGGCTCATTAGCTGATATTGCGCCGACGTTGATTGAGTTGATGGGAATGGAACAACCAGCCGAGATGACTGGTAAAAGCTTGTTGAAAGCGTAGTAAGTGAATTCCAATTAGAAATATTAAATAGAAAGAAATTACTATTTTTCCAACTATTTTTTGAAACATTCTTTGAAACATTTAAAAATGTATTGTAATAATTATGCGAGTGTGGTAGAATATGCTGTAGTTGTCATATGGAGGAAGATTAAATGAGTGTGTTAAGAATAATTATAACAATTATATATGCGTTGAATTGTATAGGGTTAGCAGCAATTGTATTGTTGCAAGAAGGTAAACAACAAGGACTTGGTACGATATCTGGAATGGCAGATACATACTGGGGACAAAACAAAGGGCGTTCGATGGAAGGTAAGTTGATAATGGCGACAAGAATTATGGCTGGCTTATTCATCATATTATCGCTCGTATTAAATATGGCTTTTTAGCCACAGTTAGACCAAACCAATCCTTGCATGAGAGTGCAGGGATTATTTTGTTTTATAGGAAAGTGCTTTCTACAGTTTTGTCGGACTGTAATAATTAGAGAGAATATAGGAGTAAAATTGAATAGACAAGTATTTAAAAACAGAGAAAAAGTGATATATGACCTGCTTAGTCATAAGGACTATATGCCGATGCGTATTAAGGAAATCGCAATTTTATTGCAAATTCCTAAAGCTAAGCGTGGAGAACTTGAAGCTGTATTAGAAAATCTAATTGTGGCAGGCAAGATATCAATAACAAAAAGAGGTAAATACCACAAAACCAAAGTAGATACTAGGCGCGCTCGCGTCAAAAAAGAAGAAATTTTAAGAGGGACCTTTATTGGGCATCCTAAGGGTTTTGGGTTTGTAGAGATTACCGATTGCGATGAGGATATTTTTATCCCGGCCGAGAATACTAACAATGCCTTTCATATGGACCAAGTTGAGATACAGCTAGGGATTAAGCCAAGTGGGAAACGCCAAGAAGGTGTGGTTAAGAAAGTTATTAGTCATGGCATTACTGAAGTAATTGGCACATTGGAACTATCTAGAAATTATGGTTTTGTAGTGCCCGATAATGCTAAGATAAATCATGACATATTTGTTACCAAAGAGCATCGCAAAGATGCTAATAATGGTGATAAAGTCATTGTAACGATGATTAGTTACGGTAAGAATGGCAAAAGCCCTGAAGGACGGATTAAAGAAGTTTTAGGTGCGCCAGGCGAGCCAGGGGTCGATATTTTATCAATTGCAAAAAGCTATGGAATACCTGATGAATTTCCCGAGCGAGTAATCAATCAAGCCCAACGTGTGAGTCCGCATATAATAGAGGGCGATTTGGCAGGGCGTGAGGATTTAAGGGACTGGCAATGCGTTACCATTGATGGCGAAGATGCCAAAGACCTTGATGATGCAATTACATTGACAAGGGATGATAACGGCTTTGAGTTGGGTGTGCATATTGCTGATGTGGCAAATTATGTTCAAGAAAATAGTGCCCTTGATAAAGAGGCGCTAAGGCGTGGAACTAGCGTATATCTGATAGATAGAGTAATCCCGATGTTACCACGGGAATTATCAAATGGGATTTGTTCGTTAAATGCTCATGAAGATAGATTGGCGTTAAGTTGTATTATGCAACTCGATAACGAGGGCAAGATGATTTCTCATCGCCTTGCTGAAAGCGTTATTCATGTTGATAAGCGCATGACATATACAGCTGTTAAACAGATTATTGAAGACGAAGATGCAAAAGTAATTGAAGAATATCAAGATTTTAACCAGATGTTTGAGCGGATGCGTGAACTATCTTTGATTTTACGTAATAATAGGGAAAGGCGTGGTTCGATTGATTTTGACTTTCCCGAAAGTGAAATCCATCTTGATGAGATGGGTAGACCAACAAAAGTTACTGCTCATGAAGCTAATGTAGCGACGAAAATCATTGAAGATTTTATGCTCCTTGCCAACGAAACAGTAGCAAAAGAATATTGTACACGTGAAATTCCATTTTTGTATCGAACTCATGAAGAGCCCGATATGGAAAAGATGGAGGGCGTGCTCTCATTTATTAGAAATAGTGGGATAAAAGTAAGAAAAGAAAAGCAGGTAGTTACGCCAAAAGAAATTCAAAAAATTCTGACATCGATTGAAGGGACACCTAGAGAACCATTAATTAGTAGGCTGTTATTAAGGTCAATGAAGCAAGCCCGTTATACGACTGGTTGCAGTGGACACTTTGGATTAGCGGCTAAATATTATTCGCATTTCACATCACCGATTAGACGATACCCAGATTTGCAGATACATCGCATTATCAAAGATGACATCAGAGGGCGGCTGACGCAACAAAAAACCGAACATTATCTGCACTTTTTAGCCGATGTAGCCCAACAATCAAGTGCGACGGAACGTCGGGCCGAAGAGGCAGAGCGCGAGACTATTAAGCTTAAAAAGGCAGAATATATGCAAGGCTTTATTGATGAAGAGATGACGGGTGTTATTTCAGGCATAACAGCTTGGGGTATATATGTGGAATTGCCAAATACGGTAGAGGGATTGGTACATGTCAACTCTTTGCGCGATGATTATTACAATTTTGATGAAGATAATTATCAGATGGTTGGCGAAATGAATAAAAGAGTTTATGAACTAGGACAGATAGTTAAAGTAAGGGTGTTAGACGCTAATATGACGACTAAGACAGTAGATTTTGTGCTGGTCGATTAATGAGGATAGGGATTATGGCTAAAGAACATGGCAGTCGATTGATTGCAAATAACAAAAAAGCATATCATGATTATTTTATTGAGGACTCTTTTGAGGCGGGGATTTCATTGGCTGGTACAGAAGTGAAATCGCTTCGCATGGGCAAATGTAGCATCAAGGAGTCGTTTGTTAGAATAATAAATGGTGAAGTTTTCATTAACGGTATGCATATTAGTCCGTATGAAAAGGGCAACATATTTAATAAGGACCCGCTACGAGTTAGAAAGCTATTACTTCACAAATATGAGATTAATAAAATCCAAGGGAAGATGGCTGAGAAAGGATTTACAATAGTGCCGCTCAAGGTTTATTTTAAAGGAAGTTTGGTAAAAGTAGCAATTGGTCTTGCCAAAGGTAAAAAGCAATACGACAAGCGTCAAGATATTGCGAAAAAGGACCAGCGTCGAGAAGCACAAAGAGATTTTAAAGTCAAAAATTTATATTGATTTAACTCATTTAAAAAAATGTGCGGGGTAGCTTCCGCGCAGCCCCACTAACAAAGGAATTATTAGTGAGATAATAACATGAAAATATAATTTTCGAGTATTGCAAGAAAGTTTATCTTCTTGTATAATAAAATAATAAGAAATGTCTGCAAACCATTCAAGAGTAATTAGGGCTTGTACTGGTTTCGACGGGGGTTTTGAAGTTTGGGAAGCCATCCGCAGTGCTGGGACTGCGTCATCAACCTGGTAAAATTAAACTAAACGCAGACGAAAATTTAGCGTACGCTGCCTAGTGGCAGCTGTCGTAGTATAGGTTTCTCGCAACCTATACCTCGGCATAAAACTTAGCGAGGCACTTCAGCTCCAAAGCTTTGCGGAGATGGAAGAACTTATGAAGCTACTAAAATCTAAAGCCTGTCATTAGGCGTTAGACAGAGGGAATGTCAAAATAATGACTGTGATGGGAGATGCTCAAGTGGAAGGGCTTTCGGACGCGGGTTCAATTCCCGCCAGGTCCATATTTTAAAAATCAGAGAGTATACGCTTTCTGATTTTTTACTTGATAGGAAAGTCATTAGGAGTATCGCGGAGAACTATTCATGAATATATTAAACAATCAGTGAAAAGGGGGAAGGAATATGCAGTATAGGCGATTAGGCAAAACGAATATGGAGGCAAGTGTCATTGGGTTGGGTGCGGAACATCTTGATGGTAAAGAATATGAGATAGTAAAGGAGACTATTGATGCGGTTTTAGAATACGACATGAATATGGTAGATGTTTTCATGCCAGGCAGTGATGTTCGCCAAAAAATTGGCAAGGCGATGGGGAATAACCGCAAGAAATTTATTTTGCAAGGACATATAGGGGCGACGGACATCAATCAGCAATATGATATCTCTAGAGATTTGGAGACGAATAAGCGGTATTTTGAAGGGTTGCTTAGAGACCTAAATACCGATTATATTGATTTTGGAATGCTGTTTTTTATTGATAGTGAGAAGCATTTTGATGAGGTGTTTAATTCAGATATCGTAAAGTATGCAGAAGAACTAAAGCAAAAGGGTGTTATTAGGGCAATTGGGGCCAGTTCGCACAACCCTGTTACGGCTAAAAGGGTAGTTGAGACAGGCATTGTTGAATTGTTGATGTTTAGTGTTAATCCAGCCTTTGATATGATACCAGGCGAAGTGGACGCCTTGGAAAGTCTTGAAAAGGGGTTTGATAAGGAAATTATGCTAGAAGTTGACAAGGAACGTCTTGATTTGTACCGCACCTGTGAAAAGCTAGATATTCCAATTACGACAATGAAAACTTTAGGCGGTGGCAAATTGCTACTACCCGAACAGACACCATTTTCAAAAGAATTAACGGTTTGCCAGTGTATTCACTATGCACTGACAAGACCCGCTGTAGCAAGCGCATTAATAGGCTGTCAGAGTCGAGGCCAAGTAGAAACGGCGATTTCTTATTTAAATTCCAAGCCTGCGGAACTTGATTATACAAACGCAATTAGTAGTATGAACAAAGATTTCACAGGGAGCTGTGTTTACTGCAATCATTGCTTACCATGCCCAGCGAATATTGATGTTGCGGTGGTGACAAAATATCTTGATATTGCGATGATGGATGCAAGCAGTATTAATAAGGGCGTAGGACAACATTATCGTGAACTAAAAGCTCATGGGTCAGATTGTATTCAATGTGGAAGCTGTGAGATAAAATGCCCGTTTTCGGTGGCAATTAGCGAAAATATGGCAAAAGCGGCAAGAATATTCGGAGTTTAAGGAAATGCGGTTCTCCAATGGTAGAGAGCCATTATTTACTTCCATCTTTATTGCGATTTTCAAAATCAATAGGTAAAACCATATCAGGATTGAAGTTCAAAGTATATTTAGTGGTTGAAACATCACTTCCCGTTACATCTTCTACCACATAGGTCGTAAATTGTGATAAGCCAACGAAATGTTTTTTATACACATTCACATCTTCTTTCACAGTGATTTCAAGTTGATTTCCCTCATCTAAAATACTTAAATTACCAACCATTTGAAATACCACTGTATCTGACATATTATTTATAACAGTCAATTCTCTAATTACGTTAAAATTATCAGCTTCTTTACTAATATTACTTGATACCCTTTCGGCTTCATTACAGCCAGTGAACAAACATACCCCCAATAAAACCAATGCAATTGTTGCTAATATTTTCTTTTTCATATATAGCCTCCATCTTGTGAATTTTATCTATTCAATCATACCATGTATTAGGTAATAATACCACGAAATTTGTGTGTATGGCTGTGCTACATGATTTACACCCCTTGACAATGTTGTCTGCTGACGGACGAGCAGTTTGACACTTTCGTACAAAAGACCTTGATGTCCGGCTTCGCCGAAAAAATCCTGCGGGGATTAGTCTCACCGGAATCCGAACCTAACGCCGACCCTCGCAGATGTGCTTAATGAAATCCTCACGCGACCGGGTCAGTCATCGCTGACTCATGTAAAAAACGTGGCGGAAATCCTCTATTTCTTGAAAAGCAACAACATTTCCAACGATGCGGATTTGGATAAAAAGGTTGATGCGATGAACGGAAAACTAAACGCCGCTTCAAAGGAATTGACAAAGGTGGAACGCCGGATTACTACGCTGAAAGAACATCTATACCAAAGCGGACATTTCAAAGAGCATCGCTCACTCAGGCGGCAGTACGACAGGCTCTATTCCGAATACACAACCGCTAAAAAATCAACAGGCTTTCTCGCGGAACGCAAAGCGAAAAAGGCTCTCGAAGCCGCCAACGATTTTTACGAAGCGAACTACACGGGACTGGCGTTGTACGATGCCGCCGAAAAATATCTGCGCGAACATATGCAAAAACACTTCGACCTCAAAAAACTCCCGCCGATTAGCGCGTGGGAAAAAGAACTCGCCACCAAACTTGCCGAGAAGGACGCGCTATCTGCGGAGTATCACAAGCTGAAAGACGATACCGCGAAAATCGAAAAAATACAGCGGAGCGCCAGGGAAATCCAGCGCGGCGAATCGCCGGAACGGACGATGAAGAAATCGCGGAAGCATGATATGGAGTTGTAGGTTACGGTTGAACGCTGATTGACGTTATTCAATCAGCGTTCATAAAAATTTACAAATATATTTTCAAAAAAGTATTGACATTGACGTTGCGTCAACGTGTATAATATATATGTGGAGGTGATGCTCTTGGATTTGATAAGGATAAATGATGTCGTTGACAACTTTGGAATATCCAGCAGAACGCTTAGATATTATGAGGAAATGGGGTTGTTGTGGAGCAGCCATCCTGATAATAAGGCGCAAAGATATTATGATGCCGATGCTCTGGAGCGATTGAAGCAAATTATCGTACTGCGTAAATTGCAAATCCCTGTCAAAGACATAGTCAAAATTTTTAATAGTGAAAACATGGCGGTATTGATTCAGTCGTTTGTGGACAAGCTCGAATCGCTCGACACGGAAATATCAGCTTTATCCGAATTAAGGCATCTCGTGGATGACTTTCTACACAAAATGCTGATGAGCGGTATCAAAAAAATATCCGCTATAACTTTGCTTTACGAAGAAACAGAAAAGCGGCTTGCCACAGCGGAAAAAAGCGAATTGGTTACGTTTGAAAAACTATCAGAAATAAGCCGCGAAGCGTTAAAACTCCACGATGTCCGGGTTATCCGTTTGCCACCCATGCGGGTATTGACTTCCCGATTGAAAACAGGGCAAGCGGAGGGTTTGGACGAAAACTTGTTTGCGAAATATGGGTTTGCATCCGAACCGGGTTTTCGTAATTGCTTTTTCAGAAAAGAACCAAACGACGAATGGGTAATGCTTATGAAAATCCCGAAAGATTACGAAAACGAAACGGGATATATTGATGAGGATTTTCTGGGCGGGTTGTACGCCATAGCCACTTCCTTCATGGCTGATATGGACGATACCTTCATTCTCCTGCGGGACTATATAAACAGAAGCGACAATTATGAGTTTGATGCAGGCGTGGATGGTAAGTTACAACGCGATGAAATGATTGAGGAAATCCTGCCATGGGATATTGTAGCTGAGTTTAATCAATACCAACAGGACATTTATGTACCAATAAAAATAAGAAATAAAAACAAGGAGAAGTCTATAATGGAAAACGTAAAATTTTTATGTCAAAGTTGCGAAAGCCCTCTATCCAAACCAGAGGATTTCGGCACAAACGCCGACGGAAGCAAGAACAGTGATTATTGCAACGCCTGTTATGAAAACGGTTCATTATACGGGGCGACGATATGAAAATGGAAGAGATGATTGAACTGTGTGTGTCGTATGTTGTAAAGGCCGATAAATACAAGAACGACAACGAAGCCAGAACCGCCATGCGGGAATCTTTTTCAAAATTAAAAAGGTGGGCGAAATGATGGATATAAAAAAACACTTAACTGAAATTGCCATAAAAAAAGGCTTGGTCGTAAAATCTATGCAATTCCCTGACTGCGAGATTGACCCAGCGAAAATCAAAGTCATTATGATTAACGAAGTGGTACCAAGAAACCCGGACGACTGGTTCTACAGCGGAACCCCCGACCCTGAAAACAGGCGAACCGCGTTCGGTTTATTTGATGACGCGGGTGTACCTGTGAAAAGTATGTACGATGTTCTTGAGNTAGGTATCTATATCACCGCCGCATTGAAAACTCCGAAAGAAGGTTACACAGCCGACCCCGAAGTCATCAAAGCGCAGCTCCCGCTGCTGGAAGCCGAGCTTGCCCTGTTCCCGAACCTCAAGGTAATCATGCTTATGGGTGATGTGGCGAAAAAGGCAGTCAATATGATAACGAAGGCGAGAACTAAGAAAAATATAATACCGTCTAAACCCACGGGCTACATACGCATGAATGAATATTATTGGGATGGTATCCGTGTGTTCCCGACTTATATCATGACAGGAAAAAATCTTATAATCGAAAAAGGCAAATGCGGTATGATTTCAGAAGATATTCGGCGCATGATGGAGGAGATAAAACCGTGAGCGAAAAGACAGCATTACAAAAAGTTAGCGAAGAAACCATGCGCTTCATACGTGGCAAATATGTACTTGATGAAGTAGGCGATGGTATAGATACGTTGGAGTTCCGCGATAGTGGAGAAACGATTTTAACTATCTGCATACATGAAGACCATTATGAGTTCAATATTGACGGAAAAAGTTTCCTTGTTTCCGATTTGGAAAAACTTAATTTCATTAAGCAGACAATCATGAAAAAGAAGGATTCTAACCGTAAGCCTTTTCCGAAAGAGCAGGCGGTTTATTCCCGTTGCGGTATGCGGTGCGATTTGTGCGTGCATTATACGGGCGGGACGATAAGCGATGAGTTCCGCGAGGAATTGAAAAAACGTGTTGGGGATATGTACGACCCGGAAAGTTATGGCGAAGACATGATGCTTTGTCCGGGTGGTTTGATAAAGGATTGCGGCGATTGCGGAAAATTGAATTGCCCCAAAAGTAAAGGGCTTAATTCCTGTATCGAATGCGCTGATTATCCCTGCGGTGATTGCGGACTTGTAACCTGTGGAATTGACGCGAACAGCACTTCCGCCGAAGATATTACATGGGCGGTATTGCCTTATGTTGACGGACAGTACGGAAACTAATAGGGGATGAAAGTATGGCTACTTTATTTTCAAACGATGGAAGAATATTAACTCCGCCGAAAGAACTGGAACCGTTATTAAAAGGCGCGTTCCCAGCTTTCTTTAAGCTGCTCGGTCATATTCGGTTTTTTTATGTGGTGAATGAAATTTGGGACGGAAAAACATCGCTTGTTTTCAACACGAACGGGGAACAATTAGCCGTTGTCACGCTTGGCGATAGTGTTTTTCATATTTTTATAGCAGATGAAGATTTTCAAATTGTTGATGAATCTATGCTTGACGGTGTTTACGATGCGTTGAAAAAAACCGCGTCCGACAGCCAACGTCGCCCCGAAGAACAGTTAACCGTGGATTTAGATGAATATCCCAACGGTATACGTTGTGATTTATGTATATTAGAAAAACGGCATAATGAAAACGATTTTACGGGTAGCAGAAAATTTGCTATCATGGATCGCCATTGCTATCATGGGGTCGAGGAAGGCTGGGGAGAAGGCATTTTTTCACCGTCCTATTGCGAGGGAAAGCAAGGTTGTTACGCAAAAACCTATACTTGTCTTGAGAAAAAAGGGTTCAATAATTGTTTAGAGTGCGGCGAATATCGCACTTGCGGCGATTGCGGTGTTGGTCATAATCCCGGCGAGTGCAATCTGGGCATAACCGCTGAGGAAGTTACGAATTTGATAATACCATATTGTGAAGTTGAACGCCTTGATTTGTTATGGGAAAAAAAGATGTCGTATGAAATATTTTCTCGTTGTGGTAATCGTTGCGATTTATGCCTTATTTACCGCCCAAATGTCGTTAAAGAAGATAGACGAGTTGAAATTTGTGCCGTGTGGGATAAACTCGGTTCGCAAAAATATGACCCTTCGATAGTTATTTGTGATGGTTGTATGGCAGATAACAAGGATGCCGTGTTATTTTCAAGCAACGAGTGCAAAACCCGTAAATGCGTCATTGAAAAAGGATTGGAGCATTGTGGTTTTTGTCCATTTTTATTTACTTAACATATTAAGCGCAACCTTATTGAAAAGCTTATGCCTAAAGGAAAATGTAGTTCTAGATAGGTGTGCAGATAAAATCTACTGCCTATGTAGTTGCCATTTGGCTAATTATAATATAAAATCTGATTGCAAAACTTTGATTTTTGTTACACTTAGCAAAATCCAATTAAGCCTTCTTAAGATAATAAGAATGCACCAAAATATTCTGGTCATGATTGCCAAAACCCTTGCCAAAGAGGGTCAAGCCACCGCAGTTTTTGGCATCTACGGGCACCTCTAATCGAAGTTTAATAAAAGGCGACTCGTGAAGCTTCAAGTCACAAATGTTTACATCGGAATAATATTCACCATCAATACCAGTATCTACCTTATTGATGCGAATATGTCTTAGTAAACCATATTGACTGAATTGGTCGTTCCACCACATCGGTGTATAGCGCCCTCTGGTGTCGGAAAAGTTTCCAGGGATAGTATAAACAGCAACTTTGACATCATTTACATATATTGAGATATCACTAGGCCAAACGTTATTGGAAACGGGGAATTCTGAGGCCATCTCCATACTTATCTCTAACAGTTCGGGTACATCCGTTGGACGTAATAGGTTGGGTATCTTGTATTCGACATATCCTTTACTAAACCATAGCAGTGAGGCATTGACACGTTCGGAGTCAAGAAAGTATTTGGGATCGTCTGGTTTGCCCACGACTTCGCTGTCGGTTGCTAGTCCACAAGTAGGCTCGACCATAAAGTCGGTAAAGTGTCCAATGCTTAAATCGGTTGCATACAAATCATACTCTTGGTAAATTCGTTCAGGAAACGAGATGTGAATATCGTCAATTCTTAAAAAGACTAATTTCTTATTACGGTTATTACCAGTTCCACGCTCGGAGTCAAGCAATCCAGCATCTTCCATTTGCTGAACATGCCTAGTAGTAATAGCGTTACTCATTTGCAAGTGAGTTGCTATTTCGCCGATGCTTTTTTGGCTATTTCCAATAAACCTGAGTATCTTTAGTCTTGTGGCACTCGCTAAGGCCTCAAAGACGGGTAGTGAGAGATTGCTTAAATCTAGTTCCATAGAGCCTCCGTATTTGACTGAAAAGTTAAAGTGTTAATGGGGTTGCTGTGAGTATATACACTTCGAATTAACTAAATAGTTGTTTTTGTGTTTATAGCATAGCATGATATTGACGATAAACGCAAGGTATGGTAAGTTCTTTTTATAAAAAACCACCCAAAAGTTAAAGGTGAATGCAATAAAGCAAAAATAAAATTTAACTAAAAAGTTAAAAGAGGAGAAAAAGTAGGAAATAACAAGTAAGAAGAACAAACAGAACAGGAAAAGAACAGGAGAACTTAAAATGAAATTAGACAGAAGAAATCATCCACGTCCGCAATTTATCAGAGAAAACTGGCAATCACTTGATGGCAAGTGGGATTTTGCTTTTGATGATGCAGACTGCGGAAGAAGTGAAAAATGGTATGAAGGTTTTAAGGCGACTCACGAAATCCGTGCGCCGTTTACTTACGAAACTAAACTTAGTGGAATTAATAAGCAAGAGCACCACAATGTAGTTTGGTATCAAAGAGAAGTTGAATTATCTAGTGACAAGCTATCAACTTTGTATTTTGATGCGGTTGATTATTATTGTGAAGTGTGGCTTAATGGCAACAAATTAGGTGACCACAAAGGTGGCTCGGATCGTTTCAACTTTGAAATACCAAAACATTTAATTGAAGATAAAAACTGTATCACACTTAGAGTTGAGGACTCTAAAAGTTGTTCTCAACCAAGAGGGAAGCAACGTTGGGTAAAAGATAATTTTGGTTGTTGGTACGTTCAAACAACAGGTATTTGGAAATCGGTTTGGATTGAAGAAACTTGTTCAGAATACAAATTAGAGAAGGTTAAGATGACACCAGACCTAGACAATAATCAAATCATCCTTGAACCACAAATAGCTAAATTTGCTTCATATATAAATGAAGAAGCATTGAATATTGAAATTGAAATATCATTTGACGATAAATTGATTAGTTCAACTAAGATTTTAAATCACCGTAATTTAGCACCGATTGTAATGGATACAGCGATGAAAGGAAATGTAAATTGGGGAACACAAGTATGGAGTCCGGAAGAGCCTAATTTGTATGACGTAACTTTCCGTCTTTATGATGAAGCAGGAACTTTGCTAGACGAAGTATTTAGTTACTTTGGAATGCGTAAAATCAGCATTGAGGATGGTCAAATATTGTTAAATAATCATACGCTGTATCAGCGTTTGGTCTTAGACCAAGGGTATTGGGAAGAGTCAGGTATTACGCCACCATCGGTTGAGGCACTGGAAAAAGATGTAGACCGTGTGCGTGAGCTGGGTTACAATGGACTTAGAAAACACCAAAAAATCGAGGATGAGCGTTTCATCTATCTTTGTGATTTAAAAGGTGTATTGATGTGGGCGGAAATGCCAGCAACCTATTCTTTTGATGATGTAGCGATTAGAAATTTAACACGCGAGTGGCTAAATGTTGTTGAACAACAATACAATCACCCATCAATCATTACGTGGGTACCATTTAATGAGTCTTGGGGTGTTCACGGTATTTTAAATGGTGAAAAACAACAACAATGGACAGAAGGGGTATATTACCTAACGAAAGCGATTGATGCTAATCGTCCAGTAGTAACTAATGATGGTTGGGAGCACACAATCTCTGACATTTTAACGTTACATGATTATGAAGAGTTCGGTGAAATGCTTGCGCAACGTTATGAAGATAAAGATGCAATTGTATACAATGAAAAAGCCTTTAATAACGATTGGTTTGCTTTTGCCAAAGGATATGAGTATGATGAGCAACCGGTTATTATTTCGGAATTTGGTGGAATTGCCTTTGAAAGACAAGGTGAAGGCGATAGCGATTTACAAATGTCGAATGGTGAGCAAGTAGATGAAGAGTCGGGCAGTGGACTACGAGTTGGATATGGTCGCTATGTGGCTAATGAAAAAGCCTTCTTAGAGCGCTTTGATGATATTCATCAAGCTATTCAAGACTTGCCATATGTAAGTGGCTTTTGTTATACACAGTTAACCGATGTCGAGCAAGAAGTTAATGGCTTGTTAGATGTCAATAGAGAATTTAAAGTTGATATTAAAAGAGTGCGCAAGGTCAATGAAAGACGGACAAAATAATAACACCTTTGCAATAATGTGAACAAAAACGAGAAAGCAACCAGAAAATGGTTGTTTTCTTGTTATTAATGTCTTAATATAAAGTTTATACATGATAGAACAAAGATGAATGATTGAAACGTATTATGCGAGGAGGATATTAATGAGATTAGGTGGGGAAATATTCGAAAAGTATACCAATGCCGAAGAATGGGCATTAGCAGTACGAAAAAAGGGCTATAAAGCAGCCTACGCACCAGTGGATTACACGGTTTCGGATAGTGAGGTTGAAAGCTACAAAAAAGCTGCTAAGGAGCATGATATTGTTATCGGTGAAGTGGGGGTCTGGAATAATGTATTAGACCAAGATGCAAAAAAGCGTGAAGAAAACCTAGCGGTTGCGGTTAAAAAGTTAGCACTTGCCGAAGAGCTAGAAGCAAAATGTTGCGTGAATATTGCAGGATCATATAGTAGTGAAAGGTGGGATGGACCACACCCAGATAATTTTTCACAAAAAGCATATGACCAAGTGGTTCAATCAGTGCAATATTTGATTGATACGGTGAAACCACAAAAGACATTTTATACATTTGAACCATTAGCATGGATGTTGCCAGATACAATTGAGGTGCATTTGGAATTAATAAAAGATATCGACCGTAAGGCTTTTGGTGTCCATTTTGACCCTGTCAACATGATGTATACACCAAAGATATATTATGCTAATGGCGAGTTTCTCAAAGAGGCCATTAGAAAATTTGGCAAGCATATTAAAAGTTGTCATGTTAAAGATTTGTATATGGAAGATGTATTTACGCTCTTTATTAGAGAGTGTAAACCAGGAGAGGGAGTCTTTGATTATCCGACATTTATTAGTGAAATTGATAAGCTTGACCCAGAGATGCCAGTGTTTGTCGAACACATGCACACAGAACAAGAGTATGATGATGCGGCGAATTATGTAAGAAGAAAAATCGCAGAAGTATACAGATAGGAAGAACGATAGCGAGTGCTATTAAGAAGAATTGAAGATGTTGAAATGTAATATAGGAGGAATAACCATGACATATATTTGGTATTGCGAAACAGCAATCGGGAAGTTAGGTATTGTAGAAGAAAGCGAGGCGATTTCGCACATACTGTTTGATGGCGATATGAGCCTTGACTATTACGAAAAAAAGGAAACTAAGCTTATCAAAGAAACGGCCAAGCAACTCAAAGCCTATTTTGCTGGTAATTTGAAGAATTTTGATATACCACTATTATTACAGGGTACGCAGTTTCAAAAAGACGCATGGAAGGCCTTGATGGCAATTCCATATGGTGAAACCTGTAGTTATAAGGATATCGCTGAAAAAATCGGCAGTCCTAAAGGAGCTAGAGCCGTTGGCTTGGCTAATAACAAAAATAAAATCCCGATTATTATTCCGTGTCATCGTGTAATTGGCACGAATGGCAAATTAGTGGGTTTTGCGGGGGGATTATCAGTTAAGCAACAACTAATTGATTTAGAGACAAAGAATGCCTAAAGAGACCGTTGGCTATCTTTAGGCATGGCTTAGTAGTGATTAGCGTTGATTAGCTGGTTCAGCGACAATAGCCTTACCTTTGATTTTGGCACCTTTCATAGCTTTGACTACTTTTTTGGTTTCTTCAATTGGAATTTCCACGAAAGAATAATTATCAAACATATCGATAGAACCAATAGAATTACCCGGTATACCTGACTCGCCAGCAATGGCGCCTAAAAGGTCGCCGGGTTTTGCTTTTTGTTTTTTACCAATATTCAAGAAAAGTCGTACCATATTAGGGTCTTTGGCACCAGTATCAACCATTGTAAAGTCACCCGCATCCTCGGAGTCGGCATCTCTTGCAGTAGTACAAAAACTTAAGAAAGCGGCAGCCAAATCAAGAGCCGTATATTCTGATTTATTCAAATGTTGCTCAATAGTATTAATCATCGGTGAAAGGTTTTCCTTAGCGATTACTTCATCGATATCATGAAGGACAGCATCAATTTTGATATTAGCAACATCACCAGATGAAGGAACTTTTTGCGCATAAATTTTAGTCTTGCAAAAGCGTTCGATTGCTTTTAGACGATAAACTTCTTTGCCAGTAACAAAGGTAAAAGAACGCCCTAAACGACCAGCACGACCAGTCCGTCCAATACGATGTACATAATATTCATCGTCTTGTGGTAAATCATAGTTGAAAACTGCCTCAACATCATCTACGTCGATACCACGAGCGGCTACGTCAGTAGCAATTAGAATATCAGTTTTACCAGAGCGAAAACCACGCATAACACGGTCACGTTGTTCTTGTTTCAAATCGCCATGAATGGCAGCGGCAAAATAGCCACGTCCCAAAAGAGAAACCACCAAGGAGTCTACTTGTCTTTTGGTATTACAAAAAATCACTGATAGTTTTGGTGAATAAATATCTAAAAGTCTAGAGAGTATTTCTTCTTTATTTTTAGATTTTACCTCGTAATAAAATTGTTCGATATTAGGAACCGTTAACTCTTTTTTTACTACTTTGATATGGACAGCGTTGTTTTGAAATTTCTTTGTGATATTTAAAATAGGCCGTGGCATTGTCGCTGAAAAAAGAACAGTTTGGCGAGCGGCCGGAACGTCAGTAAGAATTGTTTCAATATCCTCACGAAAGCCCATATTAAGCATTTCATCAGCTTCATCAAGCACGACTGTATGAATGCTGTCAGTCTTAATCGTATGGCGTCTTAAATGGTCCATTACGCGCCCGGGAGTGCCGACGATTATTTGTACGCCAGTTTTCAAAGAACGAATTTGGCGAGAGATATCTTGTCCGCCATAGATTGGCAAAGTCTTAATGCCAGGTAAAAATTTACCTATCAAACGAATTTCTTCAGACACTTGGATTGCTAATTCACGAGTTGGGCAAAGAATAATTGCTTGTATTTTTTTGAGTTTAGGATCTATTTTTTCAAGTAGTGGAATGCCGAAAGCAGCGGTTTTTCCAGTCCCTGTTTGGGCCTGACCGATAACATCGTGTCCTTCCATGATAAGCGGGATTGCCTGAGCTTGAATTGCTGAAGCTTCCTCAAATCCCATATAGTTTATTGCGCGTTGAATTTTATCGCTTATATTCATTTCGTCAAAATTTACTGTTTTCATTTTTCTCCTTTACTAACAGAACAAAGTGGACAAGTCCACTTCAACTCCCTAATCCCTCACTCATGAGGGACTTGTTCACTTTTGCACCACTGTGTAGCTACGCAGTAGCCTTCCACTACACAGTGTGTGCATCCCGCGGAGCGTTTTTGGCTTTATAGAGCACTTTCCTATAAAGCAGGAAAGAATTTCGTTTTATGAAATTCTCCGCTTGAGGCGGTCGCATCTTGCGACATTTTATATAATAGGACGTAATTTCCTATTACATAAAAAAATGCCCTTTATCAATGCGAATAAAGTGCATAAACATAATGATACCACTGATTAACATAACAGAAATGTTTGAACCTGTCAAACACACTTTTTTAGTGCATTATTGAGGCGTTTATATTATACTGTTAAATATGTAAGGTAATGAAGCTTGCAGGCGCGATAGGAAATATTTTCATCTTGCGTAAGCCATACTATATAAGTAGTGGGAGGAAGACAATATGGAGTCGATACTAGTTATTTTAAACGATATGCCGACATGGGCATTATATGTTAGTGTTATAGTAGGAATACTTAGTTGTTTTCTCGGATATAAACTTTTGAAAATTTGGATGGCACTGATAGGATTTGTAATTGGTATGACCGTAGGTTATCTTGCTTCATACCAATATGTATCTAATATGGTTATTCCGATTTTAATTGGCTTTTTGCTAGGTGTAATAGTTGGCTTTATCGCATATCGTATCTATTTATTAGGAGTGTTTTCAATTGCGTTCTTAGGAACTTTTGGCTTCACCAGTCAATTACTAGCACACTATAATGAGGCAGGAGGGACATGGTTAGTCGTGGCACTTGGATTATCAATAGTAGTGGCCGTGTTAGCCCTTAAATTTGCCAAATCGGTTTTAATTATTTCCTCAGCACTAAATGGTGCGTTGATGGTGATGTTAGGTGTATTTGATGTCCTTGAAGTCAATTCGGACAATATCTTATGGTTGGCATCGGTGTTGCTGGCAATATTAGGTGCTATGGTACAGTTTTTTACAAATAAAAAGACTGACCGCAAATAAAGAGTCATTTCACAAAAGGAACATAAATTCAAGTTATACTACTTATAGATGTCATAAATAGACAAGGAGGGTATTTGATGAAAAAATTTAAAATACTAGTTGTTGATGACGAAAGTAGAATGCGCAAATTAGTGAGCGACTTTCTGGTTAAAAAGAACTTTGAAGTTATCGAAGCAGCTAATGGCGAGGAAGCGATTGATATTTTTTTCGAAATAAAAGACATTGCGTTAATCATTCTTGATGTTATGATGCCGAAGATGGACGGTTGGGAAGTGTGTCGTGAGATTAGAGCGCATGCTAAGGTGCCCATCATTATGTTAACGGCTAAATCTGACGAGCAAGACGAATTGCTAGGCTTTAACCTAGGTGTAGATGAATACATTGCAAAGCCTTTTAGCCCTAAGATTTTAGTGGCAAGGGTCGAAGCAATCTTGCGTAGAACTAGTAATCATGGTAGTGATGCAATACTTGAAGATGATGGTATTGTAGTCAATAAGACAGCTCATTTGGTGCACATTGAGGGAGTTGAAATTGAGTTGAGTTTCAAGGAATTTGAACTTTTGACATATTTTATAGAGAATAAGGGGATAGCCCTATCACGTGAGAAGATTTTAAACAGTGTTTGGAATTATGATTATTTTGGTGATGCGAGGACGATTGATACGCACGTTAAGAAACTGCGTAGCAAAATGGGTGCTAAGGGCGACAAAATTAAGACTATCTGGGGTATGGGATATAAGTTTGAATAGGTACTTTGCTCGGGCAGTATGACTTTGAGGTGGATAGATGAAGCATTCAATAAAAAAACAAATCAGTTTTACTTTCATTGGACTAATAGTGTTGTTGGTATTAGCCTTTGAAGTGTGTAATTTGTTATTTTTAGAGAAATTTTACTTAAATCATAAAAGCGAAATCTTGCGTGAAGGGATGAAATATCTGGAACAAAGCATGGACTTCGCAGATGAAAGTCAGATACCAAATCTGATGTTTTTGAATTTTTGTACCACAGAAAACCTTTCGGTAGTTGCTATGCATCATGAAAGCGATATGCCTTATTCGATTAATATGCGTCAACAAGATGCCCAACTTTTGGCAAGTCGCTTATTTGGCTATTTAGCGGGGATTGACAAGGCGGAGCCGGAAATATTAAGGCGAAATAGTGAATACTTAATTCAGATTAATCGTGATGAAAGTAGAGCTCGTGATTATATTGAAATCTGGGGTGAATTATCAGACGGTAGCTACTTTATTATTCAAACACCACTGGAAAGTATCAAAGAAAGTGTAGCAATTTCCAATCGCTTTTTCTTATATATCGGGTTTGGCGTTATTCTAATTGGGGCGGCGGTTATTTGGCATTTTTCGAAGCGCATTACTAAACCGATAACAGAACTGACGAAAGTTTCACAAAGAATGGCAAACCTTGATTTCGAAGCCAAGTATGAAAGTGGCGGCACTAATGAGATTGGGGTGTTGGGGCAAAATCTAAATCATATGTCTGATACTCTTTTACAAAATATGACAGAGCTTAAGACGGCCAATAACGAACTGAAAAAAGACATTGAGAAAAAAGAAGAAATAGATTTGATGAGGCGTGAATTTTTATCAAATGTGTCGCATGAACTTAAGACGCCAATTGCCTTAATCCAAGGATACGCCGAGGGTCTCCAAGAAAATATTATTGATGACAAAGAAAAAGACTTCTATTGTGAGGTGATTATCGATGAAGCTAATAAGATGAACGGCATGGTTAAAAAATTGCTATCACTTAATCAAATAGAGTCGGGGCAGTCACAAGTTGAGATGGAAAGATTTGACATTGTGGCACTGATTCAAGGCATTTTGCAATCTAGTGCGATTTTAATTCAACAAAAAAATGCCGAAGTAATTTTTGACCGAGAAAAGCCTTTATATGTGTGGGGTGATGAATTTAGAGTGGAAGAGGTTATCAATAATTATTTTAGCAATGCGCTAAACCACGTTAAAGGCAAGAATAAAATTGAAATCCGTTGCGAAGAAAAAGAAGGGCTACTATATACTTCGATATTTAATACGGGAGACCCGATTCCAAAAGAGGATATTGATAATGTTTGGACTAAGTTTTACAAAGTTGACAAGGCTCGTACGAGAGAATATGGTGGCAATGGAATTGGGCTATCGATTGTTAAGGCGATTATGAAGTCGATGAACCAGCAATACGGTGTGAGTAATTATGACAATGGTGTTGAGTTTTGGTTTACACTAGCGAGGGGACAAAATGATAGCAATAATTGATTATGATGCAGGTAACATTAAAAGCGTAGAAAAGGCATTGCACTTTATTGGCGAGGAGGCGATTTTGACTCGCGATAGTGCTAAGATTTTGGCGGCGGATAAAATTATTTTACCCGGTGTAGGCAACTTTGGTGATGCAATGCATAATTTGCATAAGTATGATTTACCCGTAATTATTAAAGAGGCGGTAAATCGTCAGATACCATTTTTGGGGGTTTGCGCAGGCTTACAATTGCTTTTTGAGAGCAGTGAAGAAAGCCCAGGTATCAAAGGGTTAGGGCTTTTGCATGGAGCAATATTAAGAATACCAGCTAATGATGGTTTGAAAATCCCGCATATGAGTTGGAATTCTTTGCATTTGCAAAATAATGGTAGACTTTTTGCGGGTATAAGTGAAGAAGAATATGTATATTTCGTTCATTCATATTATTTAAAAGCTAAAGATGAGTCAATCGTCAAAGCTACGACACAGTACGGTGTAAATATTCATGCTTCAGTTGAAAGCGACAATATTTTTGGTTGTCAATTTCACCCAGAAAAGAGTTCGAGCGTTGGACTTAAGATACTAAAGAATTTTGCAACGATTAAAAGGGAGGGCGAGTGATGTTCACAAAAAGAATTATTCCGTGCCTTGATGTTCATGATGGGAGAGTAGTTAAAGGCGTTAATTTCGTTAATTTAGTGGATGCGGGCGACCCTGTAGAAATCGCCAAAGCATATGATAAGGCGGGGGCTGATGAGCTAGTATTTCTTGATATAACGGCCTCTTCAGACGGACGTGATACAGTTGTAGAGATGGTGCGCAAGGTTGCCGAGCAGGTTTTTATTCCTTTTACAGTGGGCGGGGGAATTCGTAGTGTCGATGATTTTAAGATGTTACTTCGTGAGGGTGCGGATAAAATCTCGATTAATTCATCAGCAATTGATAATCCACAATTAATTAAAGAAGCAGCGCTTAAATTTGGTAGCCAATGTGTCGTAGTAGCGATAGATGCTAAAAAAAGAATTGATGGAAGTGGCTGGAATATTTACAAAAATGGTGGTAGAATTGATATGAATATTGATGCAGTTAGTTGGGCTAAAAAGGTAGTCGAACTAGGTGCAGGTGAAATCTTGTTAACCAGCATGGATTGTGATGGCACTAAAGCAGGCTATGATATTGAACTTACTAAGGCAATTAGTGAGGCGGTTACCGTGCCAGTTATTGCATCAGGTGGGGCTGGAGTTAAAGAACATTTTTATGAAGCGTTAACTGACGGCGGCGCTGATGCAGTTTTAGCGGCGTCATTATTTCATTTCAAAGAATTAGAAATCAATGAATTAAAAAGTTATTTGAATGAACGAGGGATTTCAGTTCGTATATAGCAATCTAAGACAATAAGTTACAACGGAGGATGATTATGCCACCAATCACAGGTGCGTGGGCAAATGCACTAAAAGAAGAATTTCAAAAACCGTATTATAAGTCGTTGTTTGAACGAGTTGGTTTAGAATACAGCAAATATCAAATTTTTCCGGCAGGAGATGATATTTTTAATGCCTTTCATCTAACGCCACTTGAAGATGTGAAAGTTGTCATTTTAGGACAAGATCCTTACCATAATGTCGGGCAAGCACACGGACTTTGCTTTTCGGTGAAGCCCGATGTGGAGATACCACCGTCGTTGGTTAATATTTACAAGGAATTGCATGATGATGTAGGCTGTCTAATCCCTAGTCATGGCTATTTAGAAAAGTGGGCAAAGCAAGGGGTGCTATTGTTAAATACAGTGTTAACGGTTAGAGCTCATCAAGCTAATTCGCATCATGGTATTGGGTGGGAGGAATTTACTGATGCGGCCATTCGTGTTTTAGAAGACCGCGACCAACCGATTGTATTTATTCTTTGGGGTAGACCAGCACAACTAAAGGCGAGCATGATTACCAATCCTAATCATTTGGTATTAAAGGCGCCACATCCAAGCCCGCTATCTTCGTATCGGGGATTTTTTGGGAGCAAGCCGTTTAGTCAAACTAACGAATTTTTAGAAAAGCACAATAGTACGCCAGTTGATTGGCAGATTTAGCGCAAAGCGAGAGAGTTTAATGAAGATGAATACAACTTTGAATAATAGTACCAAAAAGCCAAATACATTTATGCGTAATGCCTCATTTTTGATGATAGCAACATTAGTATCAAGAGTAATGGGGCTTTTATATCGTGGACCGCTTCTTAGCGTGGTGGGTCGAACAGGGATGGGCTACTATGGCGTAGCCTATGATATGTATGCTATTTTATTATTGATTTCAGCGTATAGTATCCCGATGGCGGTAGCCAAGGTAATTTCTGATAATTTGGCGTTAAAGGAATATCGCAACGCGCATATGGTCTTTAAAGGAGCTTTATTATATGCAATAGTAGTTGGCGGTATTGCCGCCTTGTTCGCTTTTTTCTTTGGCAGAATAATCTTACCAGCACCTAATAAAGATGAAGCTTTTATAGCTCTTAGGATTTTAGCACCGACCATTTTTTTGTCGGCAATTTTAGGGGTACTTAGAGGGTATTTTCAAGCATATAATAATATGATGCCAACGGCGATTTCGCAAGTGATAGAGCAGATTGTCAATGCATTTGTTAGTATTGGGGCGGCCGTTTTGTTTATTAAGACATTTGCGACAGATGAGGCTAGCACAGCTATTTATGGGGCGGCTGGCGGAGCTGTGGGAACCAGTGCTGGTGTTGTAATTGGTTTGATATTTATGATATTTGTCTATATGGTTAATCGAAAATCAATTAACCGAAGGGTAGCGTATGATACGACGGGCGCTAATGAGAACTTAAAAGACGTGATGAAGGTTATTATCTTGATGGTGACCCCGATTATTTTTAGTACTTTTATTTATAACGCACATGTATCGACGAACAATTATTTGTTCTCATTTTTAATGAACCAAAAAGGTGTAGATAAGGATGTGATTAGTGCTTTATATGGGGAGTATTCTAATTGCTACAACCCTTTGATTAATATCCCTTTAGCACTTTCATCGGCGGCATCATCAGCGGTGTTGCCAGAACTAGCAGCGATGTATAAGCTTAAGAATGTTGATGGCGTTATCAGTAAAGTACACACAGCTATTCGCTTAACGATGTTTATTTGTATTCCTGCAGCGATGGGATTGAGCGTTTTAGCATTTCCAATTATGGCGGTATTGTTTCCCAAAAGCACGGAAATTGCAGGGACGCTATTAGTATTCGGTGCATTTTCAGTAATATTTATAGCGGTATCGACGATTATGAATGGAGCGTTACAAGCCATTGGCAAGCCACATATTCCGCTACGCAATGCAGCGATTTCATTGGGACTAAATTTGGCTACATTGGCCGGATTGCTATGGTTTAGTGAGGGGCTAAATATTTATGCGATTTTGATTGCTAGTATAGTATTTGCCGTGAGTATGTGCGTCCTTAACAATATGGCACTTCGCAAATATCTAGGGTATAAAAACGAATATCTTAATACCTATATCAGACCGTTACTAGCTGCCCTTGGAATGGGAATAGTGGCGTGGCTTTCTTATTATAGCCTATATACGGTGCTGTCTATCAGGATAGTGTGTTTGGGACTTGCGGTGATGTTGGGAATGGCAACATACGTAATCTTATACGTGGTGATTTCTAAGACAACAAAAGAAGAGTTGCGTAAGTTTCCGTTTGGTAATTATGCAGTTAAATTTATGGAGCTGATTAAAATATATAGATAGAAATTCATTTGCGATACACTTTTTGAAATTCTTTGGAATTCTTTGAAATTTTGCAAGGGATATTGAAAAATGAAATATAATATGTTATATTTAGGATAATAAAGGGGAAGCCCTTAGATTTTCATCACTGATGAGACGAGTGACGGTTTTGACTCGTCGGTAAAATAAAAGTGACCGTGCGATGAGACGAGTGACGGTTCTGACTCGTCGGTAAAATAAAAGTGACCGTGTGATGAGAGTAAAGCGAGAGGATTTGTTCCTCTCGCTTTTTAGTTTGCCTGGCTAAACCGTAGGCAGGTTCGCATTAGCAGTAGATAACATCAATTTAATTCGGTTCAACTGATTAACCTCACTAGCCCCAGGGTCATAGTCAATCGCAACAATATTAGCTTCGGGATGTTCTTTGCGAATTTCTTTAATAACGCCCTTGCCAACGATATGGTTTGGCAGGCATCCAAAGGGCTGGGTACAAACAATATTCTTAGCGTTATTATGAATTAATTCCATCATTTCTCCAGTCAAGAACCAGCCTTCCCCAGTTTGATTACCGATTGATACAATCGGCGCTGCCATGCGTGCTAAATCCTTGATGTGAGCTGGCGGGTCAAAATGCCTACTGCGCACAAATTCTTTAGATGCAGCACTGCGAAGCCATTCAATAGCTTTGATGCCAATTCCAGCATTACGTGCCACTGATTTTTTGAAACCGAGATATTTAGCTTTGAATTCTTGGTTATAAAAGCTGTACTGTATAAAGTCAATTAAGTCTGGAACGACCGCCTCGGCGCCTTCTTTTTCTAATAGTTCGGCTAGGTGATTATTAGCCGCAGGCAAGAACTTCACAAGGATTTCCCCAACGATACCGACACGAGGTTTAGTCTCATCAGTAATTGGAATATTATCAAAATCACGAATGATAGTACGACATATTTGCTTGAAGCGAGTGTGGCTTAAGCGTTTATTAGAAACAAAATCCAAACAAACCTTTTCCCATTTTTGGTGCATCTTATTAACAGAGCCCTTTTCAACTTCATAAGGTCGCATCCGATAAGTACATTTCATAAATATATCACCAAAGACACAAGCATAAGCTAGGCGTTTGCCAAGGTCAAGCGTGACTTTAAAGCCGGGATTGCTTTCTAAACCACTCATATTAATTGAGATTACTGGTACTTGTGACATGCCAGCTTTTTCTAAGGCACGTCTGATGAAGCCAATATAGTTAGAAGCACGACAACCGCCACCTGTTTGTGACATGATAACAGCTACTTTATCAAGGTCATATTTGCCTGATAAAAGGGCTTGCATAATCTGCCCAACTACCATTAGTGACGGATAGCAAGCATCGTTATTAACGTATTTAAGGCCAACATCAACCGCTTCTTTATTGTCATTTGGCAATACTTCAAGATTATAGCCAGCCGACCTAAAAGCCGCCTCTAAAATATTAAAGTGAATTGGTGACATCTGTGGGCAAAGAATAGTGTGCGTTTTGCGCATTTCTTTGGTGAAGAGCACCTTTTTGATTGATGACGGTTTGATTTTGCGTTTGATACATGCTTTCTCCCTAGTGTGAATAGCAGCTAGCAAGGAACGAATACGAATTCTAGCTGCTCCTAAGTTATTGACTTCATCAATCTTAAGACAAGTATAAATCTTACCACTATTTGAAAGGATTTCATCTACTTCATCAGTAGTTACAGCATCAAGTCCGCAACCAAAAGAGTTGAGTTGAATTAAATCCAAATCATCACGAGTTCTAACATAGTTAGCCGCTGCATAGAGACGGGTATGATACATCCACTGGTCATTGATGCGTAGTGGGCGTTCGATAGGTGCCAGATGTGAAACGGCGTCTTCGGTTAATACCGCGAGACCATAAGAAGTAATAATCTCGGGAATGCCATGGTGGATTTCTGGGTCAATATGATATGGTCGCCCAGCTAAAACGATGCCGCGTTTACCAGTTTTTTTCATATAAGCTAGAACCTCTTCGCCCTTTTTCATGATGTCTAAGCGAGCCACATCGACCTCTAGCCAGCCAGCATGAGCAGCGGCTATCACTTCTGAAGATGGCAGATTAGAAAATTCCGTTACGAGACGTTCGGTTAAAACTTTCTCGTTGGTAAATGACATAAATGGATTGGCAAAAGTAATTGATGGGTCATTTAGTTCCTCAACATTGTTTTTAATATTTTCCGCATAAGAAGTTACGATAGGGCAGTTATAGTGATTAACGGCTTCCTCAAATTCCGGACGTTCATAAGGAATACAAGGGTAGAAGATAAACTTAACCCCTTCATTAATCAGCCAAGACACATGTCCATGGGCTAATTTGGCTGGATAACATTCAGACTCACTAGGAATGGACTCAATTCCTAACTCGTAGATTTCGCGTGTAGAAGTTGGCGATAGAAGCACTTTGTATCCAAGCTTGGTAAAGAAAGTATGCCAAAATGGATAGTTTTCAAACATATTTAGCACGCGTGGAATACCAACGGTACCGCGAGTTGCTTGAGCATCGGTAAGTGATTTATAGCCAAATATTTTTTGGTTTTTATATTCGAATAGGTTCGGGATATTTTCTTTGTTTTTTTCTTTACCGACTCCACGTTCGCAGCGGTTACCACTGATGAATTTACGACCACCACCAAAGTTGTTGATAGTTAGACGACAGTTGTTGGTACAAGCTTTACAAGTGCTCATGGTGGTTTTGTATTCTAAGGAATTAATCTCATCAAGTGAAAGCATATTAGTGACATGTTCACTAGAATATCTCTCGCGAGCAATTAGTGCTGCCCCAAAAGCGCCCATGATACCAGCAATATCAGGGCGAATAGCTTCGCAGTTGGCGATTTTTTCAAAGCTTCGCAAAACCGCATCATTATAAAACGTTCCGCCTTGAACGACAATATTTTTGCCTAATTCAGAAGCATCAGATACTTTGATTACCTTGTATAGAGCATTTTTAATAACGGAATAAGCAAGACCAGCGGAAATATCGGCAACCGTAGCACCTTCCTTTTGGGCTTGTTTTACTTTTGAATTCATAAATACGGTACAACGAGTTCCTAAGTCAATCGGATTTTCGGCAAAAAGAGCCGCCTTGGCAAAATCTTCAACGCTTAGGTTTAGTGACTTAGCAAAGGTTTCGATAAATGAACCGCATCCCGAAGAACAAGCTTCATTAAGTTGGACACTGTCAACAGTATTAGTTTTAATTTTGATACATTTCATATCTTGACCGCCAATGTCTAAGATACAATCAACATCAGGATTGAAAAAAGCGGCGGCATAGTAATGAGAGACTGTTTCGACTTCGCCTTCATCAAGGGATAAGGCGGCTTTAATGAGTGCTTCGCCATACCCAGTAGAAGCTGACCAAGCAATCTTAGCCGTGGCTGGTAATTGGCTATGGATTTCTTTGATAGCGCGAATTGTAGTAGCCAAAGGACTGCCATTATTATTACTATAGAATGAATGTAAAAGCGTCCCATCTTCGCCAACTAAAGCGGTTTTAGTCGTGGTTGAACCAGCATCAATACCTAGAAAACAATTGCCCTTATAGGTGCTTAAATTAGCAGTTTTCACTTTGTAGCGACTTTGGCGTTTATCGAACTTTTCATAGTCTGCCTTATCAGCGAAAAGTGGTTTCATTCTATCGACTTCAAAAGCTAGGGTCACAGAGCCCGCTAATTGTTGCTGTAAAGCATTCATCGCTAAGGCAATATCAGTATGGTTTAGAGCTGCCCCAATAGCCGCAAATAAATGTGAATTATCGGGCTCAATAGCATGTTCGTCATCGAGGTTTAAGGTCCTGATAAAAGCATTCTTTAGTTCAGATAAGAAATGCAATGGTCCGCCGAGAAAAGTGATGTGCCCACGAATGGGTTTACCACAAGCAAGACCACTAATAGTCTGATTAACCACCGATTGGAAGATAGATGCAGATAAATCTTCTTTGGTTGCACCATCGTTAATTAGAGGTTGGATATCGGTCTTGGCAAAGACGCCGCAACGAGCAGCAATGGGATAAATGGCCTTGTAATCCTTGGCATATTCATTAAGACCAATGGCATCAGTTTGCAATAGCGAAGCCATTTGGTCGATAAATGAGCCAGTACCACCAGCGCAAATACCATTCATACGTTGCTCAACATTACCACCNTCNAAATAGATAATTTTAGCATCCTCACCACCAAGTTCAATAGCTACATCAGTTTGTGGTGCTATTTCTTTTAGTGCTGATGAAACAGAAATAACTTCTTGGACAAAAGGTACTTTTAAATGTTTTGCCAAAGATAATCCGCCAGAACCAGTAATCATCGGGAAAACTTCGATGGCACCAAGTGCTTTACCAGCGTTAGAAAGTAAGCTAGCTAAAGTCTCTTGAATATTAGCGAAATGCCGTGCATATTCGGAAAAAAGTAGTTCGTGTTCGGCATTTAAAATTGCTATTTTTACAGTTGTGGAACCAATATCAATTCCTAACATATATTTTTTGTTTGTCATAAAAAACTCCCATCTTCGGGCATTTACCCGAACATTATTAATTATACTTCAAATTATAATGGATAGCAAATAATCATTGAAAAAAATGTAATATTTCGTTATACTGATAGGCAATTGTAATCTTAAAGAAAAGAGAAAAACTAATGTATAAAATAGTAGGACAAGACGGATTAGCCAAAGCGGCCAACTTTGCAACCATTCACGGAACCATTCAAACACCAGTATTTATGAATGTGGGGACCGTGGCAGCAATTAAGGGGGCAGTCTCGACGGTTGATTTAAAGCAAGTTAAGACAAAAGTAGAATTATCCAACACATACCATCTGCATGTGCGAACCGGAGATGAAACGATTAAAAAGCTTGGAGGTTTACATAAGTTCATGAGTTGGGACCAACCAATATTGACTGACTCAGGCGGATTTCAAGTATTTTCCTTATCGGGGCTTCGCAAAATCAAAGAAGAAGGCGTGTATTTCAACTCGCATATCGATGGTCGCAAGATATTTATGGGACCTGAAGAAAGTATGCAAATCCAATCTAATCTAGCTTCGACAATTGCCATGGCATTTGATGAATGCCCATCAAGTATCGCCGAGCGTGATTATATTGAACAATCAGTGGCAAGGACTACCCGTTGGCTAGCCCGTTGTCAAAAGGAGATGGCAAGGCTTAATGGGCTAGATAATACAATTAACAAAAAGCAGATGCTTTTCGGTATTAACCAAGGGGCGATTATGCCAGATATTAGAATTGCTCATGCCAAAGAAATCTCGGACATGAATTTGGATGGCTATGCCGTTGGTGGACTAGCTGTTGGCGAAAGCCACGAAGAGATGTACCACATTTTAGATGAGGTGGTTCCACATCTACCCAAGGATAAGCCGACCTACCTAATGGGTGTTGGAACCCCAGCGAATATCTTAGAAGCAGTGTCACGAGGAGTGGATTTCTTTGATTGTGTTTATCCAACACGTAATGGTCGTCATGGACATGTTTATACGAATGAGGGCAAACTTAATTTATTCAATGCTAAGTACGAACTTGATGATAGACCCATTGAAAAAGGGTGTGAATGCCCTGTTTGTCAAAACTATAGTCGGGCATATATTCGCCATTTGTTAAAAGCAAAAGAGATGTTAGGAATGAGGTTGCCAGTGCTACATAATTTATACTTTTATAACAACATGATGGAGGAGATTAGGACGGCAATTATTGAGGGCAGATATGACGAATACAAAAAAGCTAAACTCGCAGGCTTTGAGGAAAATGATAGACGTAATACTAAACAATAGCAAAAAAGCTTGATGAATATGTAATAGTTGTGTATTATATAAAGAGTGTTTATTTTAAGGTACAAAGAAAGTAGGAGGATACATTTATGATAGTAGTAGCAGCAAGCGGAGCAACAGAAATGGGATTTTTAGGCTCATCAGGCGGAATGATAGTGATGATGGCGGTTTTATTTGGTGCTATGTATTTTATGATGATTAGACCACAAAAGAAAGAGCAAAAGAGAGTTGCAGCGATGCTCGCGGATATGCAAATCGGTGATGCGGTTGTAACCACAAGTGGATTTTATGGGATTTTAATTGATATTACTGATGAGGACGTTATTGTTGAATTTGGTAACAATAAAAACTGTCGTATTCCGATGCGTAAAGGTGCAATTGCAGAGGTGGAGAAGATGGAAGACGCAGTTGAAACGACGGCACCAGCAAAGAGCGACAAGAAATAAGTGTGATAAATAGGATGGTTGAAAAACTATCTGAATTATGTTAAAATATTAACAATACAACCAAGGAAAAGGAGGATTTTATGGACAGAAACAAACTAGATTTATTGAATGTTCCAGAGAAACTAAAAAAAGTATTGCAACAAGCAGAAGAAATTATTGTGCCTAAAAGCAAAGAACACCTGTTAGAGCTAGCTATGGGTGGCCCTGACAATGATTTGTATACAGTTGGCTATGACGGAAGAGATGAAGTAACAGTAGCTAAATGTAAAAATGGTCTATCTGTTAACTATCTTGATGCTTATATGAGAAGAAGAGAACCTGATTGTATGCTTATCGCTGATGATAAACCAACCGATAAAGAGACATACAAAGAACGTTTTGGACAAGATTTTAATAGTGTCAAAGAAGAAACCTATGAGTGGCTTGCTAAGCAAAAGCTAATCGTAATGCCATTTATCGTAGGCGATAGAAAATATGGCTGTCCAGC
>JGI994J12354_10000560_pt1 | contig 37017 bp, 37 predicted proteins | sample IntmicLarv3ML3BL_FD_12354 | JGI IMG/M metagenome (IMG submission 12354) | reverse complement strand
AGGTCCGGAAGGATACATCTTGGCATACGACAACGCATACGAGATCGGAAAGGCAATTGCAGCTGAGGGAGACAACCTCTACCTGAGAGCAAAGGCAGCAGGACTTACAGCAGCGAACATAATCATGAAGGGAAACAAGAGCAAAGAACTCTTGCTGACAGCGAAACAGAAGGATGTGCTCGAAAAGATCATCATCACTCTGGAAGGCCTGCCGGATGACGAAGGAAAGTTCGTCGACTACTGTCTCAAACAGTACAAGGACGTTCAGGCCTTCAACCCGAAGAACTACGATCTCTAAGTTCCGAACCAAACTTCTTTCTTTTATTTTTTCTCTCCCCAAACATCTTACCCCCTATTCCTGTTCGCTTCAATGATCTGCGCGTAACCCCGGAGTCTGGCACTTAAGTTACAGGCGACCGTCTGAAAATAGAATGAAGTAAAACAGGAAAGGGGAAAAAGTTTGAAAAGGTTCAGGAAAGAACGCAGATCCCCTGCATTCAATCCATTACGTTCTCTTCTTCGAGTTCCTTCAGGATGCGTTTCCTCAATGCAGTGAACTCAGGTGATGCACGATCCCTCGGGTGTTCCCATGGGATCTCGATGATCTCCTTTATCCTTGCAGGTCTCTTGGTCAATATGACGATACGGTCTGAGAGGAAACAAGCCTCATCAACGGAGTGTGTAACGAACACTATCGTCTGATCCGTCTTATCGAGAATGTTCAACAACGACGTTTGCATAATGTTCCTTGTCTGCGCATCCAACGCACCGAACGGCTCATCCATCAGCAGAACGTCGGGATTTGTCACCAACGCTCTTGCGATACCGACACGTTGCTTCATTCCTCCGGAAAGCTCGTGAATACGAGAATCAGCGAACTTCGTCAGTCCGACCAATTCGATAGCTTTCTCAGCTCTCTCGCGTTTCTCTTCTTTCGGTATCTTCGCTATCTCCAACCCGAATTCGACATTCCTGCGTACAGATCTCCACGGGAATAACGCAAAGTCCTGGAACACCATTCCTCTGTCAGGCCCGGGAGCAGTTGTCACTTCTCCCCCTACAAGCACATCTCCCGATGTTGCTTCAAGGAGTCCTGCAACGATCCTGAGGATCGTCGTCTTGCCGGATCCGGACGGACCGAGTATGGATACGAACTCACCTTCTTTGATATCTAATGAGAAGTCTTCTACTGCTACGACCTCTTTGTCCTCGCTCTTGAAGACCTTTCTAACGTCTTTAAGTTGAATATCCCTGCTCATTCCAATCCCGTCCTTTTGCTTATTCTTCTGTAGATGTAATCAGCAACACCTGTTGTCAATATACCAAGTATTGCGATCACGATGATCCCTGCGAACACATTGGGCCACAGTAAGTTGGCTGCCTGTAAGGAGATGAAATAACCTATTCCTCCTCCGTACGGTGCATACATTTCCGCAGCAACGATACACATCCATCCTATTCCGAGACCGATGCGCATACCGTTCATTATATACGGCGTAGACGCCGGGAAGACAACTTTGTAGAATGTCTGCAACTTGGTCGCTCCCATTGTCCTGGATGCATCGATCATGTTCGGGTCGATCTTCTTCACACCGAACATCGTGTTCGTCAGCAGCGGGAACAATATCCCTATGAACACCACAAAGATAGGCGCCCATATCGCTCCGACCGCGAACAGGAACACAGGTGCCCATGCGATCGGTGCGATCGGTCTGAGGACCTCCAAAGCAGGTGATGAGAATTCACGCAGTGTGTTGGAGTATCCCAACAACAGACCGAATGGGATCGCTACTATCAATGCGAGTATGAAACCTATCATGAAGCGTTCAAGACTTGCGAAGATGTGGTCCCACATGGTGTATTGAGGTGAAGCACCGTTCACGAACAGATTGATAAATGCATCAAACGTCTCGAACGGCGTCGGTATTGCTGCGGTGTGTATCACCAGTGATACGTTCCACCATAACAGGACGAACACGACCAGTGAAAGGAAGATGATCGAACATTTCCTGAACAACCGGTGATATTTGTTGTCCTTATCATATTTTAATGAACTTGTGTCGACCATGATATCACCTGAACATGTTTATCGTGTTGATGATCGCAGGTGGCGCACCGCAGAAACCGATGTCTACGTTTCCGGACATCAGTTGTATCATAACGTCCATGCCTGCCCCCTGTTCAAACAGGTTCACACTCACTTTATAGTCTCTGAAGAAACCTTTCACTTTCGCAACCTGTGCAGCTACCTGGTGTATGTCGCCTGTAAGGACTGCAAGGTTTATGCTCTTCCAATCCGAGAGTTCCTCGGGGTGTAAGCGTATGTATCTGCTACTTTCAAGGTACTTGTCATCAACTAACCAGTTTGCAAAGTCATCTGCATCCTCGAATCCAAGCCCTTCGGGCGTGTTCCTGAGGGTGTTCGGTATTTCTTGGAATTCTGTCACAAGGTTAGCAATATCATCTCTCAGTGCACCTATTTCATACAAGTACTCCACATTACTGAATGCCTGTTCCACTACATCCCTATTCGAAGTATTGGTGTAACCCATTGCGATGGTAACCAATTCGTAATAGGCACTATTCTCATCAGTGCTCGGATTGGCTAGTGCATCTATGACCCAATCTACTGCGACAGTGTAAGCCGCTAGGAACCTTGCGACCGCTTCTGGACTGTTTTCTGCAAATGTACGGTTTACAGCAACTACACAACATGCATGATTTGGAGACAACTCACCGGTCTGAACAACTTCATTTACAGGTCGCGTGGAAGTTATCATGATCTGTGTGAAGTATGATTCCCAAATAATTCCTCCGTCAACGGCTATTCCTGTTCCACCTTCATATGTTGATTGCATAATTTTTGGTGGCGTGGTTTGGTAAAATACGAAGTTGCCTGTCGGATTACCTTTACCGTTTTCTCTAAGCTCCCAATCATCGCCGAAACCATGTACGATCTCAGCCAGCATGGTGTGCTGTATTGTTGACTGTCCAGGCGTCATGAATATCTTGCCTTTCCACCCTTCGCTTTTAAAATTAACGAAATTGCCGCTGACATCACGTTCAACGAGTTCAGTAGGATCTCCTGCGTAGAATATTCCTGAACCCTCTGCATTGACACGTGCTGTGATGACTATCTTGTCGTCTCTGTTCGCGGAATTGCCTTCCAGCAACAGTCCCGAAGCAGAGAGCGTAACGATCATCACGGCAACAACTGCCCACAATTTTGCGTTCATGTTCAATTCACAAAACTGTTCATATAAAAGCCGAATTAAAATTTGTTTCGAGAATTCTAATACATGTGCCTAATTATTGTACAATTAGGAAAATACCTATTGTACTGTATCCTCATGTTATACATGTCCGTTAAGTCTGTTTGGAGACTGTGATGTTCAGAATTCATTGTAACAATAGTGAACCCTGACCAAGAACATACAATATTCCAGAGAAGGATCACAGAGCGTTCATGAAACGTTCTTTGATCTCCACCGCTTTCAATGGTATGTTCGGCGATGATGAGTTCTCCGGACGTATCATGACATGAATGAACCTGACGCCGTTCTGTCCTCTCAGCATTTCCATGGATATGTCCTCGGGCCTTGATATCTCACATACATCCTCTATTCCAAACGCTTTCGCGACGGATCCCATGTTCACTGATCCGTATGCGCCGGTCATCTGATCTCCTGTGCTGCCGAATGTACCGTTGTCCAGACATATCACAGTGAGGTTGCTCGGATCCTCAGAAGAGACCACAGAGAGTACAGATGAACCGAGAATACTTCCGTCTCCGTCTATGACCATCACTTTGCGATCCGTCTTCAATGCCATTCCCAATCCTATGGGTGTGGCCTGAGTGTAACTCCCCAGCATGTAGAAGTTCAAATGACGGTCCTTTGACGCGAACACTTCTTTCGAAGGAACGCCGATGTTGGATACGACCGCCGTATCATCATCTATCGTATCCATTATCCTTTGTATCGCATCCAGGCGTATCATCACAGGTTCAGAGATCTCCGCAGTATAGGATAATTCTACATGTCTGGCTCTTTTCGGATAATGCTGTTCCCCATCCATCTTATCCCAGCATTCCGGTTTGATCAATGCTACTGTTATGGTGTTATTATCAAATGCCTTATTGATGATGTTCGAGATTGTTCCGAGATCTTCAGGAGATGAGAATATCTGATACTCTATACCGAATAATTCCAGCATTTCTGGAAGGCGTTCATTGAAAGGTATCTGCGCTTCGATCGGTTCTCCTTCCATCCCTCTCCAGCTCACTATTATCGGTAACGGCATTCCATACACCGATGTCAACGACATCAGCGCATTCATCATGTTTCCAAGTCCGGAACTCTGAATGGATATTGCTGCTCTTCCTTTTCCAAGGTGGATCCCTGCACATATCCCTACTCCGTCTTCCTCTCTTGTCAGCTCTATCGTATGAAAATGTTCCGGAAGTGCTTTCGTCAGTGCTTTGTTCCTGTCGCACGGAAGGCTCGCCACATATTCCACACCCGCTTCTTTAAGGGCATTCACTATGACCAGTTCATTCATTCAGTATTCCCTCCAATTCTCGGTCATTTATGTCCGTTCTGATGGTCGAATGTATTCTCAGATCATGAATGGACACATCTTCCTTTATTCGATCATATCCTGCACCGGTGATGTTCAGCAGTGTCGTTCCTTCGAACGCAGTATCGGCAGCGGCTTTCAGAAGTGACGCGAAAGCGACCATTGCGGCCGGATCGAGTTCTGCATTTTCATACTCCTGCCATATCTTTCCTGCTTCCTTCGCCTCTTCATTCGTTACGGAATACATTGAACCGCCGCATGTTTTCATTGCGTCATATACACCTCCTCTTATTCCGTACGGAGGCGAACGGTTGGTCAGCACATCCGCAAATACACTCGGGATAGAACGCTCATGATCCCCAAGATCTTCCGGAATGATGTTCCTTCTTCCTGCGTCCCATGCATTCTTCATCGGAGTGAACGGAGAATTCTGAGACAGATGCAGTTCAGGAAGCTTTGATCCAAATCTTCCGTCGTTCATCAGCCTCATTGACGCTTCCCATGCGGATATCGCTCCTGTACCGCTTCCTATGGCCTGGAAATATCTTTCGGGGATCCTTTCCATGGAAATCACTGATTCAAGCACCACTGTGCCCATTCCATCACGTCTCGCGATGTTCCTTGCACCGCCTTCCGCAACATATCCTTCCTTCTTTGATATCCTTCCGGCAACTTCGATCGCATCTGCATAATCTCCTTTCACAGCGATCACTTTTGTCATTCCTTTATCCTCGGGCACCCATATCCTGTCCTTCGATCTCTCGGGTATGACGACCACCCCGGGAATCCCGAGCTCATTGGATATGTGAGCGAACGCCCTTCCCGTGTTACCTGCTGATGCCACAACTATCTTTTTGTCTGGGTCTGTCATCGCCAATGTCGGAAGCGCTTCCATCTCCTTGAATGAACATGATTTTACGAATGCTCCTCTTTCCGGATAGTATCCTGTGAACCCGATCCATACATCTCCTACCCCCAGGTCTTTGTTCATCCTTTCATTTCTGAACGCGACAGGGGCTGCGCCGGACGGAAGTATATTGTCTGCAGGAAGCCAATCGATGAACTTGAAAACACTCTTCTCATCATTCAGACGTATCTGTTCCGATTCATATTCAGTTCTCAGAAGACCTTTATGCCCGCATGTTGCTCCTTTACTGAGCATGGCTCCGCATTCAAGACACCTCAGTCGGTATGATCCCATTACAGACCTCCGACATCCCATTCGCCGCATTCGATCTTTTTTTTCAGCACGCTGCACAGCTCTTCCGCTCTGTTCCTGTCGGATTGTCTCAGAGTTATACTCACCTCAGCACCGTTGAGGATCATACGGCCGAGGTCTGCATTGAACACTTTGTGTTTACACGCCTGAACGCATGCTCCGCATACCACACATGATTTTTCATCAATGCTTGCAGTGTGCGCAGCACCCACGGGGCAGACATTGGAAGCATCACACATGCTGCATTTCCTGCAATTTTCAGAATTGACCGATATTCTTCTGTCGGTCCCCTTCCATACGTCGCTGTATCTGCCTTCCCCCATTGACATTCTTGTATGTACGTTTGAGATCGGGATCTTTATGTTCTCATCAAGTATGCACACATTCTTCAATGATATCCCATCTGTTATGGGAATGGCTACAGCCACGGAGGTCAGACACTCCGGCCCCGATGATGTTACGAATCCCCCCATCATGTTCGGGTCCATATCTTTCATGTCAGCATAGGCAGAGAGGTTCCTGCGATCAATGGAACTTCTTGTCCCGTCTCCCATTATCATGCCCTTGCTCCCGTTGATCATTACCGGCACACCTCTTCTGAGATGTACTGCATCAGGGTCATTCTCCAGAGGATTTATCTCTCCGCATCCGCTGACACTCATCTCGTCGAACAAACCATGCATTCCGGTAACTGAGAATATCGTTCTGAAGGTATCTTTCTCAGGATTCACGAATCCGGTATAGTTCTTGAACGCACCCCTTGTGATAATCATCCTTGCAAACGGTATGTCTTTCAAAGAAAGTCTCTTCTCGATCGTTTTCTTATCGGATATTATCTTGATGTTTATCGGACATCCTCTTACTAGATCCTTGAAAAGGTGCCCGCCGCCGTAGAACATGTCCCTGTGCTCCGTTCCGTATACGATACAGTCCACTATGCCTAATGACTCGTTCGGACATGGTCCCGGATACCCCTTTACACCGTTCAGAGTGATCGAATCGGCTTTTTGGAACTTTCCGGGTTCCGATACAGGTATCGAAAACATGGCCATTGTTCCGGACATCACGCCGAATGTTCCGCATGTGACGACATCCACATAATCTTCATTCGGAGTGTTTCCCTTGCGGACTAATTCCTTGATCTCCGCGGCAGTGAACACTTTAGCCCTTCTCTCTGAGATGGCACGATTTATTGTCTGTACATTCTTCATGATAGCCTCATTGGATGATTATGTTCTCCAGCCTCACTTGTATGCCCTGCGGTCTGTCGATGACCATCGACACCAGTCCGGTATGTGCACGGTTCATCATGCAGAACCCAGGAAGGAAAGAATGCCTTTTGCCGAATTCAGGTTCTTTGGAAGCGTGGGACGCCATTCCTTCGAACCCTATCATATGGTATTCTTTGATATCCTTCATTCTGCCTTCACGAACGAAAATCGGGTTTATGACGTGGCCTGTGATCACACCGGTCACATGATCGGATATCAGGACCTTTATCACATGTTGTATAGGACATCCCGCGCCCGCAGGCCTTCCCAGAACAAGGTCTCCCGGAATGATATCATATCTTTCGGTGATGTCCGGACGGAAGGGTAATATGATCTTCCTCGCAGACATTTCATTAGGAAGAGACGTCAGAACAAAATCATACGGCTGGCCGGTAATATCCCTGCCTGAATAGTCATGGTAGCCCCGTTCTACTGTATCTTCGCATTTAACGGAAGAGAATGGACAGTCGCCGTATCCTGCATCACCCCTTTTCAGTCTTGCTTCGAATTCCCTGCAGGTCTTCGAACCGCATGATCCGCAATCCTTCTCAGGAGAGGTCCACATATCACTCACCTCTGAAAATGTTACCTGGATCGTTCAATCTCCTTATGACCCCGAAATGCTCTTTCCAACCTACCTCTTTCTTACCGACACATATGGTGCATACGCCCAGAGGAGGTACTCCTCTGAGCGTTATCTTGACGTTCTTGTCGATGGGACGAAGGGAGCCTATCGCCCTGAATAAGTACTTCATTCCCGTACCTTGAACAGCATTCGTCTCTACGATATCTATCTCGGGGGTCACTTCGCGTATATGTTCCCTGAATACCTCTTTCTCCGCTTGTGATATAAGATCTGTTTTTGTCACCACTGCGATGTCTGCCAATGCTATCATAGGCGACATCTTCAGCGGTGCATGTGTTCCGGATATCGCCGACAATATGCACAGACCCAGTGACTCTGTTACGTAGGGGGTGCATCTGAGACACAGCCCTGCTGATTCGTATATCAGGATGTCTGCCCCCTCCTTCTCTGCCCACTCTATTGCGTCATTCAGGACCATTATTCCCATATGGTCCGGGCACAGATCGCCGGAATACACTTTCTTTGTAGGTATCCCGAATTCCGCTGCCAGTTCCTCGTCTTCGAAGGCACGCATCACATCCACTTTCAGATATGCGGCCTTTTCCGGAATGTTCCTTATGATCTGCTTGATCACTGCGGTCTTTCCTGCACTTGGAGGCCCTGCCACGACCATCAGTTTCATGATATACCGCCTGTTATCAATTCGCCAATGCGTATCCTTTCTCTCAGCTCGGACATCTTCTCGTCCATCTCACTTATTTTGTTCAGCGCATCTGTTTCCGAATCTCCGGGAACAACAACAGAGCGGACCTCTCCGTTCCCCATTACGATGCGTCTGTCGGACAGAAGTGAAACATAAGGATCGTGTGTAACGAATATCACCGCTTTGTTCAGCTCACGAAGGCATTTGATCACAGCCTCTTTGAATATCCCTGCATTCTCGATCTCGTCCAGAAGAAGGATGGGAGCGTTGGATATCATGACCGCATCGGCGATCATCAATGACCGAGTCTGTCCTCCGGATAATGAGGTCATCCTCGACTCTTTTCGTATGCTCTCACCGGTAAATCTGTTCGCTAATGCGACGGTCCTTTCCAACAGATCGCTCTCACCAGACCGGCGGGCCTTGATATGCATGCTCAGGAAGTCATTCACAGACAGATCGGCCAGACACTTGGTGTTCTGTGTTATCATAGCGATGGGTTTGAATGCGGGGTCCCTGACCATATACTCCTGAGGGACTGCGCCGTTGACGAGGACCGTTCTTCCGGTGACAGTGTCACACTGCGCGAAGACCTCGATGTCATTTATGAACGCCGTTTTCCCGGATCCGGTCGGACCGACAATGGATATCGTATCTCCCGGGCGTATTATTATTTCCGAGAAATTCTCCGATACGCCTGTTTTCGACCTTCCGGGCAATATCGTTATTTCGTAAACCCCGTCCATTCCTGCCATATAAACCGTATGTTTTGAGAAACAATATAACCCTTTGTGGTTTAATTTCTACAAAGAGGATAACAAGAAAAAATGAAAATACACTCGTATTTTTTGGATAAAAAAGAAAAGCGCCGCGAGGCGCTTGGAGGTTTAATCTCTGAATGCGATAGCGTATTCCATCGATTTGCCGCCGAAGTACTTCTTGCAGTACTCTGCGGTCTTCTGCGGCGGGAACTCCCTGCACGAGAACACATCAATGAATGCTCTGTCGGTGTCTTCAGCGAAGTGACCGGATATCAATGAGGTTTCGATCAGCTGAACTAAAGAGTATCCGTGCACCTTAGGGTTGTCACCGAACATGACCACGATAGGTTCTCCGTATCTCTTCATGTTTATGTACTCTGCAAGATCAATGGCGAACTGAGTTATCACTTCTTTACTTGCAATCTTCTTCGGGTCGCATCCTCTGATATCAACGGATACCATAAGACCCCATTCGCCGTCTTTCTTGTAGCGTTCCATGGCTTCCTCATCGCTCATGAGTTTGCCTGCTTTCGGACTCATACTGTACACTTTACATCACCGTTTTCTGCGGAAGGATTCCGCGGTTGTAAAAAGTATACAGGATTTAGTATTTCAAACTAACTTCAGACATGTCTCCTGAATAACTCTCATGGCCTTTCGATGTCGCAAATACCTCAAGAGCCTGGCTTGTACGATATTTTGTGGGACTGATGGTATGTTCGGATACCGCGGTCATGGTGCAAGTACGAAGATTTTATATCCCGATTGCATACACGGAAACGGTTGGAATGACTTCTAAAGTGTATTTCGGAGACATGCACGTAAAATTCGGTGACAGCATCCTTTTGAAATTTGAAAGATTGCTGCGTGCATCAGGACTTACGGACATCGATATGAACAAACGTTTCGTTGCCATCAAGGTCCATTTCGGTGAACCTGGCAACATGAGCGCATTACGTCCGAACTATGCAAAGATAGTAGCAGATCTCGTAAAGGAGAAGGGCGGCATCCCATTCCTTACAGATTCCAATACACTATATCCGGGAAGAAGGAAACATGGTATCGAACACATGGAATCAGCCTTTGAGAACGGATATGGTCCGATATCCACAGGATGCCACATAGTCATCGGAGACGGCCTCAAGGGGTCAGATGATATAGAAGTACCAGTCAATGGCATTCATATTAAGAACGCAAAGATCGGACGTGCGGTAATGGACGCCGACATCGTAATATCACTGAACCATTTCAAAGGTCACGAACTCACGGGATTCGGCGGTGCGATAAAGAACCTCGGAATGGGTTCCGCTTCCCGGGCGGGGAAGATGGAAATGCATAGTGCAGGAAAACCATCCGTGAACCCAGACCTCTGCACAGGATGCAAAAAATGTCTGCAGAGCTGTGCACAGGATGCAATATCAATTAAGAAGAAAGCATCCATCGATCATTCCAAGTGCGTTGGATGCGGACGATGCATCGCAGCATGTCAATTCGACGCGATATCAGCAAAGATGGATGAAGCGAACGACATCCTTAACGAAAAGATCGTTGAGTATGCAAAAGCAGTGATTGACGGAAGAACATGTTTCCACATTTCTTTGGCGATAGACATCTCACCGTTCTGCGACTGCCACGCAGATAACGATACGCCGATCGTTCCCAACGTGGGGATGTTCGCTTCTTCGGATCCGGTCGCGATCGACAAAGCGTGTGCGGACATGGTGAATCAGCAGCCGATAATGGCAGACAGTATGTTGTTCGGATCGAAAGAAAAGGACAGGTTCAAAGGAACACATCCTTCCACTGACTGGAAAAGTACAATTGAACATGCTTTGAAAATGAAACTTGGTTCTGAAAAATATGAACTGATAAGGATCAAGTGATCTGATGATCCCGGGCATATTCGAAGCCATAATGCTGATATGCTTCGGTATCGCATGGCCATTCTCAATTCACCGTTCTTACACTTCCAGGAGCACGAACGGAAAGAGCTTGGTATTCCTTGTGATCGTCATAATCGGATATATCGCCGGAATAACCAACAAGATACTGACCGGAGTTGATTACGTCATATACCTTTACATACTCAATACTATAATGGTCACCATCGATTCTCTTCTGTATATCAGGAACAAGAGATACGAAAAGGATGCGTCAGAACAATGATCGTCGAGAGCAAAGGTATCGTGAACGGTATCATCAAGGATGAATACGGTTCCAAAGGAAGACAATTCACAAAGAACGGAATGCCTTCATTTTCACTTCCCCTGGAGATATCAGAGGAACCTAAAGGAACACGGTCGTTCGCAATAGTGATGGAAGACCTTGATGCTATACCCGCGTGCGGATTCTCGTGGATACATTGGACAGTATCTGATCTGCAAAAGGACATCCTCGAAGATAATGAAAGCGTGAACGGAAAGTTCACGCAGGGCGTGAACAGTTACCACAGTGTCGCTTCTAAGCTTTCAAAAGAAGAAGCGACAGGTTACGGCGGACCCGCGCCTCCAGACAGAGAACACCGATATTCGATCAAAGTATTCGCTTTGGACACCGTGCTGAAAATGAAGAACGGATTCTACATGAATGACCTGTACAAAGAGATGGAAGGACACATACTGGCACATGGTGTTCTGACCGGCTTGTACTCGCCAGAGTGATGCTTAATGGATGACATCGAAAAGGGAAAGATGCTCAGGTACCGCTGGGTGATCTTTGCAGTTCTGCTGGTAGCGTATTTCTTCGTTTATTTCCATAGGACGTCCACATCGGTCATAGGACCGGTGATGATCGATTCCATAGGTTTACCAATTTCAATGCTTGCTCTTCTCTCTTCAGTTTACTTCTACACATATCTCGCGATGCAGCTTCCAAGCGGGTTCCTGAGCGATCGTTTCGGTCCAAGGCGTTCGTCGGCGATATTCCTGACCTTGGCGGCAGGAGGTGCGTTCCTTACATCGGTGGGAGACACCTTTGCCATGCTGGCCATTGGAAAAGCAATGATCGCATGCGGAATGGCTGTTGTTTACATCCCGCTGATGAAGATCCTTGCGGTATGGTTCCGTAAAAATGAATTTGCTTCCCTTGCAGGTGTTGTCATTGCCGTTGGTAATGTCGGCGCATTAGGTGCGGCAGCACCGCTGATGATGCTCATGGAGACCATGGACTGGAGGACCGTCTTCATGCTTCTTGGTGTCGTCACGCTGATCCTTGCATTCCTGTGTCTGATCCTGATACGCGATCATCCGTCCCAGATGGGCTTCCCGAGTATCGAGGAGATCGAATCAGAAGAAACGGGCATTCCAATAACAGAATCGTCCGCTGCGAAGGTTCCGGTATTCCAAGGATTGAAGACAGTATTCTGCGGAGGCAGGAAGTTCTGGATGCCTACGCTTGCTTATTTCGTTGTTTACGGTACGATCATGATCTACCAGGGACTTTGGATAAAGGTCTATTTTGACAACACGTACTCATTCGTTCTCAGTGCCGCATGGCTTGTCACGATGGTCGCTGTGGGAAAGATCATCAGCTCTGCTACATTAGGAATATTCACCGATCGCATAGGATTCTCTAAGAAAACAGTAATGATGATCGGTAACATCGGATTCCTAGCGGTGTGGGGTGTGATCTGGTTGCATTCCGGAAGCGGAGATTACTGGTTCTGGATGTTCATCAACTTCATGTTCGGATTGTTTGGAGGATTCATGACGTTGTCGTTCGGACAGGTCAAGGAATGGTTCCCATTGTCCATTTCAGGAACTGTTGTAGCAGGGATGAACATCTTCCTGTTCGGAGGCGCGGCCATAATGCAAAGCCTTTCGTATTTCATGATCAAGGACAAGACGTTACAGGAATTCCAAACACTGTGGATGATCATGTTCATTTGCGTAATATTCGCATGCATCTTCACTTCATTGTCAGTGGAAAAGAAAAGGGAAAGTGGTTTGGAGGAAAAAGGTGTTTAGAACTCTCTTCTCTTGAAGTTGAAGAGAGCGACGATCGACGTCACGATACCCCAGACCATCATGACCACCACAGATATCCCGGTCTCAGGATACTTGAACACAAGGTCCATCTCGGGAATCGCGAAGTCGGGATAGTTGGCTATGACCTGATCTATCGCACCTGATGCGAATGTGAGTTCGAACCACGGTTTTATGTCCGCGACCGTCAGGATCATCGTGATCATCGGGAGTATCAGGAGCAGTGCGAATATCGACAGTATCACTGCGTTCGTCGATCTCTTGAATATTGAGCTCAGGAGCATCGAGAATCCGCCTGCTGCGAATACGAAGACCAATGCGATACCGAGTGATGCCAATGTCTCTCCGTGCACTGTTCCCACGACTGCGAATGAGACGATGATAGCAAAGAGATAGTACACCAGTATTCCTGCTGCAGCTATCAGGAAGCTTCCGATGAACTTGCCCACGAATATCGATTCCTTCTTCACAGGGCGCGTGAACATCAGCAATGCGGTCCTTTCTTCGAATTCAGATGAAAGTGCGCTTGCGGCGAACAGCGGTACACCGATCACGATAAGAGTGGTAACGAACCCGGTGTAATTGGTGATGAGGTCGGTAGCATCTTTCGGAAGGCCGTCGCTGAATATGTATGGCATTATGGTAATGAGCGCAAGTATCAGTGCGATCAATCCGAAGTAGATGTATAACCTCTTACTTCTGAGGTTCTTGATTATCTCATACTTGGTTATCACACCTATCTGGTACATATCTCCCCTTATACCCGTGATGTCTGCCATTATCTCGACTCCTTTATGAGAGACAAATAGGTCGCCTCGAGACTGTTCTCATTCTCTGCAAGGCTGTATGCTCCGATGTTCATCTGAGATATCTCATTCAGGAAAACAGCCTGATTTTCGTTACCGCCTTCGATACTGACCTCCAGATCCATGCCGACGTGGCTTGCTTCGATAACGTTTTTCAGTTTGCCTATTGCGTCGAATGCGTCATCGGTTATGTTTCTGATCAGTTTGATCTTGATGGAACGCGCGCCGTTCATGTCCAATATCTTTGACATATCGTCATGCACCAACAGCTTTCCGTGATTGATCATCGCGACGCGGTCGCAAAGATCGCTTACTTCGTAAAGCATGTGTGAACTCATCAATACCGTAAGATTTCCTGTCTTCAGGTTCTTAAGGATCTCACGCGTCTCTGCCATACCTCTCGGATCCAATCCTGAGGTGGGCTCATCAAGGATAATGATGCTCGGATCGTCAAGAAGGGCCTGACCTAACGCGATACGTTGTCTCATGCCTTTTGAGAACGTTCCCAAACGCTTATCGGCCCATTCCGTCATCTTGACCTTTTCTAATATCTCTTCTGTCTGTGCAGATATTGATTCTGAGGTCATTCCTATTATCTTTCCCAAATATTCCAAAGACTCTCTGGGCGTAAGATAGAGGTAGAATTCCGGTGTTTCCACGACGGTTCCGACGCCTATCAGCGCATTCTTCGGGTCCTTGGTAACATCCACTCCGTTCAGGTGCGCGGAACCGGAAGAGGCTCTTATCAAATTCGTCAGAATTTTCAAGGTCGTACTCTTTCCGGCACCGTTAGGTCCAAGGAGACCGGTGAAACTGTTCTTTTTGATGGACAGATCCAACCCGTCAACGGCAGTGAATGCACCATATGTCTTCGTCAATCCCGAGATCTCTATCGGGCAGTCATTCGATGTCATATTTTTACATCCTCATAACTGCATATACGACATACTTTAAAAAGTTAATGATTACATTAAGTTCTTTAACGTTTATCGTTAAATGATTTTCTTTATTCGGTGTGATCTGTTCGAACCTTCGAATAACTCTTTCGATCTCCCCTCTTTGCCGTTGACAGAGTATATTCTGCAATGTATACTAACTGTAATATTATCATTTAATACGTAACGACGTCGAAACGGTGTTCATGATCGAAAACAAAAGGATCATGAGACTGCGAAAGAACAAGAAAGGCGGTATCGAAGGGCTACCGCTTCAGCTGATGATAATTGTTCTTGTAGCGGCATTGGGCACAGCGGTGATAGTCGGATGGATCAGTACCATCGATACACCTACAAGCATAGGTGAAGTGACGGTGGAATCCGGCGACATCGAAATGAACAGAGTAACGAACGGTAACATTTCTGTAAACATTTCAGTGACAGATCAGAACGGGGATCCGCTGGAAGGTGTTCTGGTATCCTTGACGGGATGCGGTATCAGAACCTCGGATAACGGCCAAGTGTACGGGAACACCGACAGGAACGGGAACGTTGAGTTTACCGACCTGACCGTGAACAGCGGATCCGGCGTACGGTTCGTAAACGTTTCAGTATCCAAATCAGGATACGGAGAGGACAATACCGCAAGGATAGCGGTGATATCTTGAAATTGGGGCAGGGAGGGATCATGGACCTTCCGATAAGGCTGATGGTCGTCTTCCTGCTCCTTTCTATTTCTATTCCTATGATCGCGAACGCAATGGAACAAAGTGAACGCGACACTAAAGGAACAGCAATGGAACACGAGATCGGAAGATTGTACGATTCTGTGATCACAGTATACTATTCAGGAACGGGAAGTTCAAAGAATATCTCGATCAACATCCCAAACGGATGCGAGATGTATATTGGCGGTGACGGTGTCGATTCGTATTCGATACGTTCATCGTTCAAAGGATCGTCCGGACCGACAAGGTATATGGAAAGACCGAACGTAGAATTGTTTTGCAACATTACGTTATATGAAGGCACACACGACATCAGTCTTTTATCGGTCATGAATAACGGAAAAATTGCTGTGGAGATCACGGTAATATGATGGAATTCACACTTTCGCGTGTGTGCATGAGCGTCTGCGGCCTGATACTGCTGAGCGTTGTGATGATCCCGGTGACGGGGATGTTCGAAGATTCTTCGGATTCTGACGTTCAAGACCTGGCAGACAACACGGGAAGGATGCTGGAAACATTCGAACGATCGGGCGCGGATGTCATGTTCCTAGAGATGAAAGACATCCTTCCGGACCATTCATATTCGCTGAGAATGGAGAATGGCATGATCATCATTACTGAAAAGGGAAAAGAATTCAGAACATCCATTCCATGGAATCTTGACACCGCGGCGTATCAATACGAGGATGTAATAGAAATAAGGAAGATATCTGACGGGATCTCCGTCAGAAGGTTGTAATCATTCACGGTGGTAGTATGTGACCGCGGTCAATACGATCGCGAACATTGCACAGACGGTGGTGATGATCGTCGTGTTCAGTTCAAATCCGGTAAAATCACCGCTGAACGAGAAAGTATCTGCAAGACCATCGAACGCAGCAGTGCTGAATTCCAATCCTGTTATTGAATCGACGATGCCCCCAAAGAACCCGGCGATGCTGTCCCCAATGTCTGTGAACATTGCCGAGACACCCGTGTCTGATCCTGCTGCTGACAGATCCTGTGAGATGATCAGCGGAGCAGCGAATACGAACATTGCCGCCAATGCTGCGATCACATATGTTTTCTTCATGAAGTTCCCTCTTTTGCGTTAAGCAAATATAACCGTAAAAACACACGCGTTCTATATAAAAGTAACCTGCTGGCAGTTAAGCGAAGGTTTCTATCACTTTTCGCAAAGAATCTGCGAATTTTTTCATTTCTTCGTCGTTATTGTACAGATACATCGATGCCCTGGCGCAACCGTGAATGTTCCTTGAGACGAAGAACGGATGTGCACAATGCATTCCGGAACGTATCATTATCCCTTTGGCATCAAGCATCATCGCTACGTCGTGAGATTCAAGACCTTTGATGTTGAATGAGAACACACCGCCCCTTTCATCGGGATCCTCGGGACCGACGGTACTGATGTCAAGATCTGATATTTCCTTTTGAAGTACCTTCTGAAGATGTTTCTCGTGTTCATGGATGTTCTTCATTCCGATCCTCTGTAAATAATCGACAGCCGCACCCATTCCTATGATCCCGGAATAGTTCAGGAGGCCGGCTTCGAACCTCTCGGGAGGTGGTGACAACTTAATGGAATCGTATGTCGCCAATCCAACAGTTCCGCCCCCGGATATCAGCGGATGCAGTTCCTTAAGGAGTTCCATCTTCCCATAAAGGATACCTACTCCGGACGGTCCGAGCATCTTATGTCCTGATGCGGCGTAGAAGTCCACGTCCAAGTTCAAAAGATCAACTGGCACATGCGGTGCAGCCTGCGCACCGTCAGCAAGGACAAGTGCCCCATGATCGTGTGCGATCTCGACGATGTCCTTCAATGGAACGGTCACGCCCGTAACATTGCTAGTATGGGATATTGAAACGATCTTGACGCTACGATCCATTGTCCTTTTGAATTCTTCTATGTCGAACTCGCCTTTGAGGGATGTCTTTGCGAAACGCCTCTTTATTCCGGCAGTTTCCATGAGATCGACCCACGGAATGTGATTGGAATTGTGTTCTGCGTCACCTGTGACGATAACGTCACCTTTCCTGAGCTTGATGCCCTTTGCAACCATGTTCAATGATTCCGTGCAGTTCTTTGTGAAAACGAATTCATTTGGGTCTTTGGAAGAAAAGAACTTTGCTATCTTTTCTCTTGCCCCGTCGATCTTCATTGACACCTTTGTTGCCATTGAATGCACAGAACGTCCGCCGCATGCAGGGTATTCTCTGTAATACAAAAGCATCGATTCTATCACACTTTCCGGCTTGAGACTTTGACATGCACTGTCCAAGTAAACGTGGTCACCCTTTTTCAGAGTGGGAAAATCTTCACGTATTCTTGAGACATCCATGCTCCGTCATCGCGTACATATTATTGATTCTTTGCTTGCGTTTACGCCCGCAAGGCAGGCGGAATAACCTAAGGAACGGAAAAGGGACAGAATCTGTTTTATTTTCAATGCGCATAAGGTGGAATGATGAACGTCACCGTCGGAAGCCTTCAGTTAAAGAATCCGGGCATGGTAGCATCAGGCATAATGGATGAAACGGGTGTTTCCATAGCAAGGATGCTTGACGCGGGAGCAGGTGCAGTTGTCACCAAGTCCATCGGCATGGAAAAGAATCCCGGGCATCCTAATCCTTCGTTCGTTGTTTTGAAGGAAGGTTACGTGAACGCAATGGGCCTTCCGAATCCCGGAATAGAAGAATTCGGGGAAGAAATGGAAATTGCCGTGAAAAAAGGATGCGTCATCGGTTCCATATACGCTTCATCGGTGAATGATTTTTCCAGATTGGCAGGAAAGATGGAGGATTACGGAGCATCTGCGATAGAATTGAATCTTTCATGTCCGCATGCCAAGGGATACGGGATGGAAATGGGTACAGACCCCGATATCGTGTTCTCTATCGTTTCGAACGTAAAATCTGCTGTCAGCATCCCTGTGTTCGCAAAACTCACACCGAACACACACCGCTTGGTCGATATCGGTACATCGGTTCAGAATGCAGGCGGCGACGGTATCGTTGCGATAAACACATTGAAAGCTATGGTCATCAGCCCTGAGGCCAGACGCCCGATCCTCAGCAACAAGTTCGGAGGGTTATCTGGGCCGGCTGTCAAACCCGTGGGAGTGCGCGCGGTCTACGATCTGCATGCAGCATTGGACATTCCGTTGATAGGTGTCGGAGGAATATGCACTTGGCGGGACGCTGCAGAATACATAATGGCCGGTGCATCAGCTTACCAGGTGGGCAGTGCAATAGGGACCCACGGAATTGATGTAATAAAGAAGATCAACAAAGGCCTCGAAAAATTCATGAAAGAGTACGGATACGTTTCGGTCAACGACATGGTAGGTGTTGCGCATGAATGATGCCGTCAAGATAACCAAAAAGAGAACGGAATCCCATGATACCGTGACATTCGAATTCGAATGGAACAAGAAATGCAAACCTGGTCAGTTCGTTATGATATGGATCCCGGGTTGCGATGAGATACCGATGTCACTCTCATCTATCGGAGACGTAAAAAGCGTTACCGTCAAGGCGATCGGTGATGCTACCCGGAAGATACATGAACTGTCTGCCGGTGACGTGATGCACATACGCGGACCCTACGGAAACGGTTTCAAAGTAAATGGAAAGAAGATACTTGTGGTCGCAGGCGGGGTCGGAACGGCAGCGATGATGCCGCTGATCCGTGAAACCAAAGCAGACGTGATAGTAGGCGCAAGGAACTCATCAGAACTGATATTCGAAAAAGAGATATCGAAATACTCCAAACTCCTGGTGTCAACGGATGACGGAAGTAAAGGTTTTCATGGCAACGCGGTGCAGCTTGCAAAGGAACAATTTTCCAAAGGATATGACCTCATAATGGGATGCGGTCCTGAGATAATGTTGTACTATTTGCACAAAGCATGCACGGAAGAAAAGATAAAGTGCCAGCTCTCTCTTGAAAGATACATGAAATGCGGTGCAGGAGTATGCGGTGCATGCATGTTGGACGAACACCGTGTATGCAAGGACGGTCCTGTTTTCAATGAAAAACAGATTTCAGAAATGAAAGAATTCGGTCGTTTGAAAAGGGATCCTTCGGGTATCCTCATCAAGCTGTGATATCATGCCTGCCCCGGCTGATCATTTTGTAATACAGCACGGAAATCTCGCAGTCAACGTTCCGAGATCGCTATTCAAGGGTTCTGACGCGATCCCTGACGAAGATTCAGTAAAACAATTCAGGAAGATGCTGCGTGAACGGTATCCATGGCTTTCCGAAAATTCATTGGACGTTCTGATGAAGAATGCACGTTCCGAGATATTGAGGATAATGGACGAAGAGACATGCGGACGCAACACCGCATCGAAATTCGTAGCTGAAGGGAAGCCGAACAAAGCTATAGAACATCTTGAAAGACATCTTTATGAAAACCCGAATGATTTCAACTCATGGTATATGCTCGGTGAACTGCTTTGTAAAGAAGGACGTACCGAAGAAGGATATGAAGCATTCAGGAAAGGATCAGGAAAATAGTTTGTTTATGGCATCCACGACCTCAGGAACGGTTGCGCCCCATGGTACTTTCGCAGTATCTCCTTCTATTTTACAGCCTTCTTTTATCTTACAGCATTTCACTATTGTTTTCCCGCCGGTGACGAAATCATCAGGACAGACGTTAACGAACTTCACGTCCTTTTTGTAAAGTTCCTTGAATATCCTTTCTGACAAGTGGCAGCCTATCAACGTAACGTCATGTTTCAGTTCAGGCGCTTCGTCCAGGAAGTATGTAGGAATATTCGCTTTGAGCCCCGACACTTTGCATGGAAACATCACCGCTTCCGTCGTGACATTAGGCGTTTCCATGGCCATGTCGATGATCTTCTCGCTGATCACGATCGGTAAATCCACAAAACCTGATGCTAATGCTCTCTGAACTAACGCACCAAGCTTCGAAGGCGCCGGAGGTATGTTGTCTATTACGTTCAGTATCATTGGTTTAAGATCCTTTATGAAATTGATATGAGAGAACATTCCCCTGACGATGACCGTCTTTTCAGGATGTTTTGACTGCAGTTCAGCTAACGCAGGGATGTTTATGACATCGAAAGAAGGATCATCAATGAACACAACATCCTTCGGAAGCGCTAATATCTCATAATCAGAGACTTCTCTGAACAGTCCCGTACCTTTCTTACTATGGACAAAAACAACTGCGTACTCGTTACCGTTCACGAAAACAAGACCTTCCGTTCTCACGTATGACGTCCACGAATCCATCATCTTCGTTACGTTCTCTTTTGTCAACGGAACGTTGGTCTCACGGACGGTAACATCTTTGCAGTGCACACAACTCCAAGTGAAAGCACACATAAAGCCTTTTCACTTTTCTGAAGGGAAGGAAAAGGATATCATGCGTCCAGATAAAAGAAAGAAAGGAAAGTTTGAAATACGGTGCCATGATTCATCGGAGTAACGTCGGGGTAACATAGCGGCCATGTGGCGGACTGCAGATCCGTACACGGGAGTTCGAATCTCCCTCCCGACCCCATTCTTATCACTTCTTCTTTGGAAGGACGCATATTTATTCGTTCATACAACAGTTCATTCGCCGTTTACATTATTTTCAGTGTTCTCTGGCATTGCGGTTAACGTTATATTCCGATCAAAGTCAAAGATGTCCGATCAGTCAACAGGCTTATTTCAAGATTTTTTTTGCGGTACTGAAACAAACACACACATTCAATTTTTGTCTTTTGCTTATGATCTTCTTTTCAGTATCACGACAGCGATCGCTGCAACCAATACTGCTGCCAGAGCAATTGCAACATATGTCCAAATACTTCCGTCACTGCTGTCATCACCGCTGCTTTCAACTCCGATCTCGGAAGGATATTCGGAATAACCTTCCCAAGATGCTGCATGCGATTCTTCGTAGGTCACTTTGAACCCTGTTGCAGAACCGTTGAACACCTGCGTTCCCATTTCCGGCTTGTCACCTTTGAAATGTACTGTCTTCAGATCACTGCAGAGAGCGAATGCTCTGTCATCTATGTTCGTCACAGAAGACGGGATAGTTACTGAATTCAGTGACTTGCATGATTGGAACGCGTTATTTCCGATATTTTCGATACTGCCCAATGACAGGGAAGAGAGTGAAGTGCAATTGTTGAATGCGTTGTTACCGATTGAAATGAGGCTGTTGGGGAACGAGACACTTTTCAACGCAGTACAGTTAACGAACGCATAATCGCCGATGGTCTCCAGACCTTCTTTGAAATTAACGCGCACTAATGTAGAACAATTGTCCATTGCCCAATCCCCAAGATCCTTGATGGAATTTCCGAATGTCACTTCTTTAAGACCGAAGGATGCCCTCAGCACACCTTCGCCGAAGAATTCCACTGAATCCGGTATCGTAGCTGATGTCAGAGAATGACACATTCTGAAAGATTCGAATCCTAAGTATTTGACCGATGATGAGAGCACAAGCTTTTTGTTTGTGCCTTCGAAATTGTCGCAATGCCGGAATGCTTCATCGTTCACGTACAACACATTCCCGAGAGTTATCTTCTTCAACGCAGAACATCCGTAGAATGCTCTCTCTTCCACCACTTTGATGTCGTTTCCCAATGTTATCGATATTTGAGGTGTCTTGACGTTGTAGAATGAATATGCACCGACCCTCACAACGGGATATGATGTCGAGTCTATTGTTACAGTGTTCGGAATAGATATGTTCGAACCGCTCTTGTACGCATGAACAACAGCTTCTCCGTTGACAATATAGTATAGCACACCATTCTGCATTACAGTGATCATTTCTGTTGCAGTCGTTGTTTCCCATCCTTCACCTTCAAGGTAATGGAATGTCACCCCTCCCGGAAACGCATTCATTCCCATTGCCGGAAGGTCTCCCAAGAAGTATACATCCATTAACTGAGTGCATGATGAGAATGCTCCGTTACCTATGGATTCAACTGTTGCTGGCACTATTGCCGATGTGATGTTTCCTTTGAACGCGTTATCTGCGATCTTTGTCAAGGGAAATCCTTCCATTGCGGACTTTATCGTAATATCTGTTCGATTCCCGATCTTATAATCGGTTATGGTCGAACGGTATGGATTACCTTCATTTCCGGCACCTGCTGTTGTGTATGTATATTCACTTTCGTCCCAATATACGGAGATCTTATCAGACGCTGCGGCATCGGCCAAAGGCAGGGAAATGAACAGAAGCGATGACAACAGAACTGCTGTTATTGTCAACAATGCAACGTTCTTCATTCTGTCACCTCCGTCTTCACATAGCGTTTCGGTAAAACATAAATTTCGCCATCGGGATCGAGACCTACACGTGCACTTACTTCGTAGACCTCCTGCATCAGCTCTTCTGTTATCACCGTCTTCGGGTCACCGATCGTTTTTATCATTCCGCCCTTCATTATCACACAGACATCACAATATCTGGCCATTAATGAAATGTCGTGTTCAGCCACAAGCACGGTCATGTCCGAACGTGACATTGATCTCAGATATTCCATCACTTCCAGTTTGTATTTCATATCCAAATGTGATGTAGGTTCGTCCACTAACATGAGCTTAGGTTCCTGGACGTATGCTTTAGCGATCAGTGCTCTTTGTTTCTCACCCGAAGATAACGTTGAGACTTGCTTTTTTCTGAGATGATCTATGCCGAATGCTTTCATTGCTTCCCTTACGATCTTCTCATCATCGGGGCTTTCCCACCAGATCTTGTCAACGAATGGATACCGTCCAAGCATGACCATGTCCATGACATTCATACCGAATGTCTGACCCGTTTCTGCGGGAACATTGGATACCATTTTAGCAACTTCGGATGCTTTCATCTTCCCGATATCCTGGTCATCCAATGCTATCGTTCCTGACGTCATTGAATAGATCTTGGAAATGCATTTCATCATTGTTGATTTTCCGCATCCGTTCGGTCCGATAAGACCGACCATCAACCCTCTTCCGAGGTCCAGGTCAATGTCTTTCAGGACCTGCCGTTCTCCGAACACCATGTTCAGCCCTCTTATCGAGAGCAATCCTTTTCCTGAGAGTTCATCCATCGTAAACCCTCCCTTTCCTCAATAACATGTAAGCGAACACAGGAGTTCCGATTATTGCGGTGATGGCGCCAACAGGAAGTTCCATCGGCATAAGGACCATTCTTGCAGCCAGATCGGCAAACATCATCAGCATCGCACCGATTATCATGCTTGCAGGCATTATCAGGCGGTGATCGGAACCTAACGCCATCCTGCATGCGTGCGGTACCACCAATCCCACGAATCCAATTATTCCAACGAATGCTACGCATACTGCAGTAAGAACTGAAGCGATGATCATCATCGCTCTCTTAAAAACCTTTACATTCAATCCCATCTGCTTAGCTTGGTCCTCACCCATCATGAATAAGTTGAATTCTCTTGCCCAAAGTATCGACACGATCGAGATACCAAATGCAGGCAGGAAGATCAGCCATGCGTTCTCCCACGTTACCTGAGCGAACGAACCGTAAAGCCATCCCATCGTGTCTCCAAGATTCTCCCGACCCATGGACATGAATATCGTTTGAATGGAAGATAACGCAAATCCCACGACAACTCCTGCTAAGATGTAGTTGGAAGCCGATCCTCCGGAACCTTCCGCGATACCCATGGTCATTGCAAATGCTATGAGGCCGCCGATGATGGCCGCCAACGGAACTATGTACAACGAGTTCGCGCTTACGAATGGAATGGTCATACCTGCTGCGATCACTGCGACCGCAAAACATCCTGCTCCTGATGATACGCCGGTGATGTACGGATCCACTAACGGGTTTCTGATAATAGCTTGATACATACAACCGGCAACAGACAAACCCATTCCGACCGCGATCGCAGCAAGCGCACGAGGCATCCTTGAGTTGTAGATGTATAACTCCACTGTATTCAGATTGACACCGCCTTTTTGTATGGCCGATATCATAGCGGAAATTGCTTCGGAAACAGGTATGATCCCTCCAGAGGAAATGGATATGGATATGAGGAACGCCACAAAGGTCATCACAGTACCGATCAACGCTATCAGAACGAATCGTTTCTTCTTCAGGGATATCTCGCTTGCATCATCGCTGTATTCCATGTCGTCCTTCATCCGTCTGAAGTTCATTCTTGCCCTTTTTCCGAGCGTTCCGTTTCCTTCCTCTTCTGTCATTTGATACCTCTCAGGGCCGATAGAACCATGCGAACATTACAGCAGACATCGCGACTACAAGTGCCAGCGCATACCATGACCAATGCTGGAATCCTACTGTTTCCAACACTTTATCGTCATCTATGTAACCGAATTCCCCTGCAATGTCCGATAAACAATATACTGCGCCGAAGTCATTCCCTACGTAGATCCTGCCTTCAATCATCACAGGCTGCACCATTGAGAAGGAACTCATTGAGAACGGCTGCAGAAGGTGCCTGAAGATCTCTTCTCCGGTATTTGCATCCACTCCCGTTACGCACCCTCCGGAAGGATAGAAGTATCCTGTGGAGTAATCCATTCCGTATATCACGCCGTCAGCGTATGTCAACGGGGCCTTGATCCATTGGTACTCCTTGCTTTCCCATATCACTTCCCCGTTGTAGTTGAACTTGTATACTGCGGTCCCGACATCTTTGAAAGAACCGTTTTCCCATAACAGTTGGGAAGCACCGTTTGCTGCAGGCGATACGAATGTTATGAAACCGCCATCCAATATCACCGGCGATGACATCAATGCATCGATCTTCCAGATCTCCTGACCATTCGATGCGTCCAGTGCTACGATGAAGCCTGTAAGGGAATTCATCTCGCCATCTGTACATGTGACAAGTAACATTCCATCAGGCGCAACCGATATTCCGCCTACCGAACCGGGACGGGCGGGACTCGTTCCTTTTCCAGGGATCATGACGAGTTGTTTTCCCATCGTATCCCAGAACATGCTTCCGTCAGAAGCATTCATTGCTAAGATGTAACCTCCATAGTTTCCAATGAAAAGGACACGTTCACCATCGACCGATGTTATCACCGGCGCATGATAATAGATGCAGCCGAGCCCTTCGCCCAGGACCGGTTCGTTCGACCATATCTTTTCGTATCCGTCCCTGTTCACGCTGTAGCAGTGTGTCTTGCCGTCAGCTGAACCGAAGTACAAAGCACCGGAATCGTATACGACCGTGGTCGGACCGGCTATGAGCGTTCTTCCCTCCCAGCTCGGTAAACCTTTGTCGTTAAGCGGCGGCGGGTTGTACGGAACTTCCATGATCCATAACAAGTCACCTGTGAATCTGTCCAAACAGAAAATATGACCGGACGTAGCAGGTATGATCATCATATCTCCCACGAGAACAGGTGTCGACACTTCGTATCCCGCGCCGATGTCGTAACGGAACTTCCAAACGATCTCGCCTGTGTTCCGATCCAAGCAGTACGCCCACGGATATTTGTTCTCTCCGGACCCATAAATGTCTCCTCCCGTGGTGTGATATAGCATATCGCCTGCCACAAGGAGCCCCGAATTGACATATCCTGTTGTGTACGTAGTTGACCATTCCACCGGCAGTTGCGGATCGCTCGGGCCGTATGAGTTCGAGACCCCTTTGGATTCTGAAGATCCCTGAAGACTCGTCCACACATATTTGGAGAGAGGAGTCGCCAACGGAACGATGTCGTCAGGGTAGAATGCCCATGCTGATGTTTTTGTCAATTGTTCGTTTACATCATATGTCCCATACTCCCATGAGGAACCGTTCCACATACAGAGTCTCCATTCTACTGTTGACGGCCCTCTAACACAGTTGGTCATTCCGCCGAGAGAAACAAGCATGCCACTTTCAAATTTGACATCCAACCCGAAACTTGAAGCGGTAGCTTCGGTCACATCCTTGAGCGTTCCTCCTGTCGACGTATCATACCAGAACGTCTGACCGTTTCCCATGTCGATAAGCAGTGATGCCTCGGAATCAGCCGATACATCGAATGAATATGCTGGCACTATTAAAATTAGCGCGACCGTCACAGCCACAGTAATAAGCTTCTTCAGGGAAACACCTCGTTCTGGTATTTCAGATACATTGCATAATCATCACCGAAATACTTCGGAACGACATCCAACGGATCCTTTGCCGTGAACTGTTCCTGATGCAGTATCTTTGCAATGAGTTCAGACGCTTCGCCTAACCTCGGACCGGGTCTTGATAACACATCCGCAGAGTCTCCCGAGAAAAGGTAGATGTTACCGTTCTTGTATGCGGGAGTGTCTTTCCATAACGGATCCAGACCCTCAATGATGTCAAAGTATTCCTTCTCGGTGGTTATTTCCCTTCCCTCATAGATTATGAACATGAACCATGGCTGACTGAAGTGTATGGATTCCTTGGCGACCATGAACCAAGATGATTGCTGAGACGCGAAGATGTTCTTTCCGTGTAATCCTGTTATTACATCGGTCACGTAAGTATCAGAACCGGCGGTCCATGGTGATGGTTGTGTGGAAAGTGCAAAGAACACTTTTTTATCCTGTTGTACACCGATCACCCCTGTAAGCGCGTCTATCGTAGACCGTATCGCATTAATGGAATCGTTCGCGCTCTTTCCCAATCCCATTGCAGATGCCACGATCCACATATTATTGTACAATGTGTCCATATCGACGCTGTCGTATGTCACGACACAATTGATACCGGATTTCCTGAGTTTATTGGCGATGTTTACATGTTCTCCTACGCTGCCGTCACAGAACACCACGTCCGGCGATAACCTCAATATCCATTCGTAGTTCGGATCACTGTACCCTCCGACATATGATATGTCGCCGTTCTTGTGTCCTTTCATCACGCTGTAAGGATAATCTGAATATGCATCCGTTCCGACAATGTATTCAACACCTCCTGCAGAAGCTACCATTTCCGTCAACGATGGTGCTAATGTCACAATACGCAGCTTCTCGCCAGTCTTCAGCGACATTCCCTTGTCTGCGTAACTGTAGTATGTGAAGCCACTTGCATCTGTTCCCCGCACCACTGTATCCGCGCCGGAAGCTCTTGCCCAGCAGACCAATGCGTAGTCCTTCACCCTTATCGTGTGGGGATCTGCAACAGCCTCCCATGAAGCCCCTTCCGGCAGAACGTAGAAGTTCCATGTGACGCCTGTGAGCGATTGCTGTCCGTTCACTGAATGAAGGATCGTCTCCTCTTCGTCTAGGAAATCAGGTTCTGGATATTCATTGATGTCGCACGCTATGTACAGTATATCAACACCGTCCATATCATCATCGAATACTATCTCGGTCCAAACGACATCCCAATAACCGAAATCGATCATGAGGCCTTCGCGATTATCATGGGCCATTGTTGTAAAACCGGCGAACGGTATCGCGATGATCACAAGCATCGTGATGACCACCGATGCTGTCAATTTAACATTCTTGGAATTCATGTCTGTGTTGGCCTGCCTGTGCCTCGCATTGAATGTTACCATAACATGTACGAAAGCGTCTTGGTTCCACCATTATGTGCTTATAATAAAATGGCGGAAACACAGCATTAGAAAATATATCCAACTATGTTTTTTAACTCAACATTGGATTTATCATAACACCTCAAATGTTCATTCACGCACTATTCATCCACCGACGTTGAAAAGAAGAAAAGCTAATCATAGAGAAATAAATCCAATTCGATGAAATATAAATCTATAAAAATGAATAACAGAAATGATCAAATCTTCAACGAGATCAGATAAGTCGTTGCAACTTATGCCGGGCATTCTTTATCATATCCATGACCTCATTGAATGCCACGTTCGTCCTGCGAGATATGCTTACGGCACTCTCTCCGAAATAATGTGCCAATATCATTGCAGCTTCATCGATGTTCATCCTTATCGCTTTTGATAGTTTGACCACGTCATCTCCGAATTCTTTTGTGATCCATTCTCTGTTCACTTCTTTGCTCATACCCTCATCCCACTTCTCAGAACCGCATGACGGACATGAAACTGCCTTATTCTTACGAGAAGCGCTCCATGCTGCTCCGCATATCTTGCACATGTCCGATCGTATGTTCACGTCACACACAGGACACAATCCTCTTCTGCTGTTCGATTTCTTCAACCGAACATTTCCGCATTTGATGCATAACAATTTCTGAGGCTCTTCGTTCCATTTCATTGTCTTGCATCTCGGACATCTTGCCGGCTTTTCCGAACGGGATGTCCATGTGTTGTCACACCTCTTACAAACGCAGACATACACGCTCTCGTTCCATTTCGGAGATTGACATTTGGGACATTTTGGTGACTCGCCTTTGCTTATCCAATCATGCCCGCACCTTTTGCACTCGTTACGTCTGACGTTATCTCCGTTCCACCTTGTGCTCCTGCACTTAGGACATCTGTCGGGCGGCGTATCCTTGCGGGAGAACCAATTGTATTTGCATATATTGCACTTCAAAGGATGACCTGGAGTATTCGCGCCATAGCGCATTTTACCGGAAACAGACGTCGTTTGACGGCTGTCGGTCCAGCCTGCTCCCTGGTCATACATATTTACGTCACTTTAGTTGGATGTATAGTCCAATACACTTATATCTCTTATATATTATTTGTAAAACCGTAGTGAAAAAGGTAACCTTATCCAAAAAATCAAATGAAAAATCAGGTTGATTAGGTAATTGAAAAGAACAGTAGATAAGGAAAGGAGATTCTCAGACATAACGGATTTCGACAGAGGTCGAACAGAAGTGAATAAAAAAAGACAATGCATGAAATTGAGATATCAATAGAAATCAAAGGGATTCTCAGTGAACACCGTATCGTCAACGACTATTCCGGAATCGGTGTAAGCGTTCATTATCCGATCGAACGCTGTCCTTATCTCATCGTACGAAACACCATATCTTACCGCGATAGCATCAGGCCCCATTCCCGTGAAATGCAATGCGAGGATCTCAGCATCCCATGATTCAAGACCAAGCCGTTTTTCAAAGTAACTTACGTTCCTGAGGTAATTGTTACGGCCGTCGTACATCTTCTTTGACAACGCTTTCCATTCTTTGTCCATCTTTCTGTTGTTCACCGCAGCCACGAACTGTTCCGCGCTGATGTTGTACATCTTACAGATCTGATGGAAATACATCGTAGCTGCGGGGACATGTGATTCGATCAGATAAACGAATCCGAAATCTTCTTCGGACACATACCGCAACGTAAAACGTCCCTCGGACCATATGTCCATCGAATTGACGTCATCGTTTCCGACGATACCTGCACCGCATTTCGGACATGATCTCTTTCCTTTCTTCGATGATGACTCCCATATTTCACCGCAAAGATGACATTGTGCCTGTTCAGCTTTACAATAAGGATCACAAACAGAACATTTGCTGTTACGGCTGTTCTTGCGAAGAAGATGTAGTTTTCCGCATTTATTACAGACGAACACTTTCGGAGCTTCGTTCCATTTCTTTGTCTTGCAGGAAGGACATATCTTAACGTCGGCCATTGTCCTTCCTTCTCGGAGCGTCCATTCGTGCCCGCACCTGTAGCATTTCAAACTCACTTTTGTGCCGTCCCAATGTTCCGATTGACATTTCGGACATTTCTTTGGTGATTCGGTACGTATACGCCAAATGTGCCCGCATCGTGAGCACGCGCCTCGCCTGTGCTTAGGCGCATTCCATTCGGAGGAACGGCACATAGGACACTTTCCGGGTGCTGAATCAAATCGTTGTATCCAATCGTGATCGCATTGGTTACAATGTAACGAACGATCAGCAAGACCTCTGATCTGCGACATGCCGCATTCCGGACACTTCTCGTCTATCGTGCTGAGCCTCCAATGATGACCGCAGAATTTGCATTCGGTGTCCTTCTTGACGGCACTGTCCCATCTGGAAGAGTGACATCTAGGACATCGTCTCGGAAGATCGTTGTCGCGGGATATCCATGCGTGACCGCATCGGTAACAATAGAGTGAGAAAACCTCTCTGGGAAGATGGTCAATGGGTTGCGCAAGATTCATGGTGATGCCCGATGAGATGTTGAACGATACCGTTCATAAATTATTGGTTGCCATCCATAATGAAATGATTAATCCAACTCAGATTCAAAAGTGTATGGACAATCAGGTTGTAAAATAAATCCAACAATCTGAAGATATCAGGGCGACTGCCACTTTGTAATTCGAAGCACAGCATGATGTCAATCGGCACGGATTCTTCGAAAGATAGCGTAGCATTGTGTTCACTGCGGTGTTCGTAACGGCCTCATTCGTTTCACTTTGCGCAGGCGACATAGGACGCTGCGGCCCGATATTGATCATCATAGTCGGTCATCGACCCCGAATACCTGATGGTTTACCTCTGACACTCAGTTTGCCAGAATCTTATTAAGCAGAATTTTTGTTGAATGGAGTATACATCCAACTGATGTTATAATAGGAGTATGACAAAATGAAAGAAAAGAAAACAATGATGCTGAGCGTCCTCGTGATGTTCACGATGGTCTCAGCAGGGATCGTTGCGCTGTTACCAAGCGACGACGTCGCAGCAGCCGATGACGATCCTACCGTGATAAAGGAGGTGAATGTGACCGTTACAGTGTTCCTTGATACCGATCAAAGGGCAACTGTGACCGTACCGGAAGGTGTTAATTACACTGTGACTGTCGCTAATAATAGGGGCTGCCTGGCAAACAACGCATCCCTGGGCGGCAACCTCATGTGGGCGAATGCAGACGGCACCAACTCACTCAACTTCCAGGGACCGATCATAACATACACTGAGGATTTCGTATTTTCAGTTGGTTTAACTATCAAACCAACTACAGGATACACGTTCGCCAGCGATGCTGTACTGAAGGTCAATGACGTGGTCGTAAAGGATTTCGTCACGGTCACCAACACTCAAATTACATGTCCCTATTTGCACAGCTGCGGAGTGCCGCTGTACGGACCCAATGATCTGAAAATGGGCGTACCTGCATACATGCCAGAAGGGATGACAGTCTTGGACGCAATGGATCTGTTCTATTCGATCTGCGGTAACTTCGACATCGTCAGTGTTCAATACACTCACAACGGAGCAATGCATGATGCGGATGAGTTCGAAGCGGGCGAAATATACGGAGCAGTAGTGGACATATCTGCTGCAAACCATGGATGGTTCAAACTTCCTACAAGCTATGTGGGCGGTATGTCATTCATATATGATTTCGGCCTCGGGGCAAAATTCGCAGGCGTCGTAGTACAGGATGGAGACAGATTCAACCTCAGGATCACGTTCCCCAACATGTTTGTCGGAGCAGAGATGTTATCATCTGCGGACGTTAAACTGAACGGAATCCCAAGATCGTTGGAACTTGGGTCTACCATATCCGACAATACTGTAGGAGCCAACTCACTGGATTATAACGCGGTTCCCACGTGGTACCTCAAAGGCTCATCAACGCCTCTTGACGGCGACGTAGTGATCGAGAAAGGAAAGTATGTGCTCGAAGTGCTCCTCACACCCATGGAAGGATATGGTCTGAGTGAATCATCATACACAGACTCTAAAGTTACCTCGAAGAAGGTCGTAGACGGATCATTACTGCTTACATATGAATTCAACGCAGGGGAAAAGGAAGATGAGGGTATGTGGAACACCACATCCATCATTGCAGTAGCTGCAGTAGGTATTGTTGCATTGCTCTCTGCGGTGTACGTGATATTCTTGAGGAAGTGATGCTGAAAGGAGTGTAAGAAAATGGAAAAAATCAACAAAAAAATAATGATGGGCGCAGTCATTGCATTCGTGATGGTATCAGCATCATTCGTGATGCTGGTCTCGGACAACGATGATGTGTCCGCCGCCGCGATAACCAGTGCAGAGTTCAGCCTGGACAATGGATTCGTGATAGGTACTAGCTTCTCTACGGTATCGGTTGCCAGCAGTGCGCCGTACACCGTGTTCAGCACCACATGGCAAAAGGCGACCCCGGGAACATCCACTTGGGCGAACTTAACTGCCACAGATACTGTTCCTATAAATGACCATATGTACAGAGTCAATGTTGCATTAGCACCGCAGACCGGCGATTCGTTCGCTACCGGAGGAGGAACAACAGTGAAGGTGAAAATAGGCTCGGCCGCGGCCGTGGATCTGACAACAACATTCACCACAACAGCCAGCAGATTATACAACATGTATATATACTACATCCCGACGGGTGACGCTGCGAACACTGTCAGGACATCCATCGAATACCCAAGTGAGCTTGTGCTCAAAGATACGATGGACGTGACGGTTGCAAATATTGCATTGGGCACTGCGTTTCCGACGGCAGTTACAGTTCCTTCAGGGGCTAAATACACCGCAACCATAACCTGGCAGAAACTGGGGGCCACCTCCTGGTCGAATACCTCTGACGCGACCCCCACAACAGGGAACATGTACAGAGGTAGCATCACTTTGCAACCGTTACCAGGGTACGAATTCGACAGGTCGATTGAACTATCCGTTAAAGTGAACGGCACAGTAGCCATGACAAAGACCGCAAACAGCACAACGAGTTACTCAGGCGTACTCTATTACCCGAGCGCCAACACAGGCGCCACGTATCTTCCGAACACTGCCACATCGAGCATTGTATTGAAGAACCCTGCTGCGGGAATAACAAATGCGGACAAGGGCGATCTGCCGATAACACTTCCGGCGAACCTCACAGTGTATTCCATGACCTTTACGTATGGAAACACTGCACAGGGGGTCGCTCCGCTTGAAGCAGGAAAGGCATACAGCATCGTTGTCGTACTGGAATTGACCGGAAGCTTCTTTGACGATCGCCAGAACTACATTGTGGATTATGCCACTACGACTGTCGGAGGCGGCTCACGGCTCACCGTGACCTTCGAGAAAGCGATCATACCGTATGCACCCATAGTAGCAGATGATGTTCAACTGGCATTACCTGACTTCGTGTACGGTAAGAATGTATCAACATATGTCGCAGAATCGAAGAACAGCATGTTCGCCGTGACGACCGCATGGTATCTTTCCGGAAGCAGCACACCTCTGTCAGCGGACACAAAGTTCGCTAAAGATACCGACTATGTCCTGGAGGTCACACTTGCCTCTTTGAAGAGCTATCTCATATTCGATGATGCCACGGACTTTTCGGATTCGGTGGATGGTATTGATTCCTACGACGTTAAGGACGGAAACCTCGTGCTTTCGTTCACATCTGTCGAAGGTGTTGATGCTCCTCCCGCAGACGACAACGGATCCGGTTCGACGATCATCGTCGCCATCTCAGTGGTCGCAATAATTGCGATCCTTGCGGTAGTATACTTCGTGTTCGTCAGGAAAGGTTAAACATTTTCACAAACAGAGGGGCAGGTGCCCCTCTGGACTTTACTTTTTCAAGATTTAGATTGATTCACATAATTTGCATGTGACAGGCATTCCTTCTCCGAAACCTGCATGATGGTTTACCTCCGACACGGCAAATCGCCATAACATTAATAGTCGCACAATGGCGGTTGGAGCAATATTCCAACACAGGTGTATTTTATGAGCGGTTCATCAAAAATCAGCGGAAAACATGTTGCCATGTTACTATCAGCATTGTTTGCGATATCTGCGGTTACCATCTTGATCGGTTCATCTGAAGACGTTACTGCAGCCGATACCGAATATGAGGTCGGACCGTGGACCTATACTGTGAACTCAGACGGGGATGCGGTCATAACGAAATGGTATTGGCTCAGCAAACCCAATGAAGTGGTTGACGGAAAGTTGGCAATACCGGAAAAAATTAAAGCAGAAGAAGATACAATAGAGAGAACCGTTGTAGAAATTCGAGGTCCGGCGATTACTACACCGGGTTCGATGCCCACATTCTACCCTGCAGATGCGGGAGTAAAGGAGATAATTCTTCCAGATTCTCTGAAGAATGTATCACACTACGCATTCCAGGGTTGCACAACACTTGAGACCATTGATATCAGTAATGTCACGAGCATTGGCCTCTATGCATTCAGGAACTGCGCTTCTCTTGTGAATCTTACGATGCCCACATCTGTATTCACATCGTCAAACAGTTTCATAGGGTGTTCATCGCTTGTGACCATTGACCTTACTAACATGTCCGCAAACGGTATGGTCGATTTCAGAGATTGCACAGCGCTGAAGAATGTAACGCTTCCTACAGGAGGTTTCACTCTTCCGGCAACATATGCGTTCCAAAACTGTTCATCATTGGAAGAGATAGACCTTACTTATGCTCCGCGTGTCGTTTACTCCATGTTCGCGGATTGCACAGCACTGAAAAAGGTGATAATGCCGGAGAAAGAGGGATATGAGATGTACGCATCTGCCTTTTCCGGCTGCACCTCGCTGGAAAAGATAGATCTGCGCAATGTCGGTACGATCTCTTTTTTGGGTACGACTGTGGGTGCCGGACTGAAAGAATATGCGGTTTCTGACAGCAACGCACTGTATGCCGCGGTAGATGGTTTGCTTGTGAACAAAAGCAAGGACACGGTGGTGATGTTTCCATATTCTCATCCTGACAGAGATGATTACAAGGTTCCGAACGGAATAAAGACGATAGGGGCATTTGCTTTCATGGATGTTCCTATAAAGAAAATAGATCTCAACGAAGTGACGGCGATTGAGAGTGCTGCATTCAGATGGTGTTATGATCTTGTTTCCTTCGATGCCCCGAATCTTAAGAGTATAGCGGAATATGCATTCCATAATTGTTCCTCTATCATTGTGGCTGACGTATCATCCGTTGAGAATGCAGAATCCAGAGCATTCGGTGGTTGCACCGCTATTGAAACGGTCGTCGTTCCTGACAAAATGGACATCGGGGACATGTTCATCAACTGTAACAACATCAAAAAATACTTGGTGTCGGACTCGTCAGACTACGCATCAGATAACGGGATACTTTACACAAAGGACATGGAAACCATGGTTAGGGTCCCTCCTGCATGGGATACTGAGAACTTCATCGTTCCCGAAGGTGTGAAGACACTCAAAGAAAAAGTCTTCAAAAATTATGCTAAACTTGTTACTGTGGACATCTCTGATGTCACCGAAATGGGATATGAAGCGTTCAGCGGTTGCACGTCCTTAGTGTCCGTGGATATATCCCAATTCGTCATTGTCGGGGACAGGACGTTCTATAACTGTACATCATTGGAATACATCGATCTCGCAATGATAACATATGTGGGAGATCAGGCGTTCTACAACTGCGCAAAACTTCAATCATTGGATATGGTCGAAGTCGAACACATAGGAAATGAAGCGTTCTACGGTTGCCACAATTTCACAATGGCAATAGCTCCGAAAGCGGGATATGTAGAAGATTATGCATTCTCAAAGTGTGACGGATTATTAGTGGCAAGCTTCCCGGAAGCGGAGTACGTGGGGCAGCTCAGGGACTGTAAATCACTGCGTTCATTAGACGTGTCCGGCGCAACCTTTGTCGGAGGGGCGATGATATGCATGGCCTTGAATGACGTCAAACTTCCGGAAACGCCGTACACGCTTGGAGGTTTTGAGAGATGCGGTTTCAAGATACTTGATCTGAAGGGAGCAACAAAGGTCATAGGCAGAGCAGGGGCGGTAATAACGTTCTCAGGGTGTGCGGATCTTACATACTTCTCGGCACCGAACGTGACAAGCATGGTAGGAGGCTTTGACGGGTGTCCCAAGTTAGCGTATGTGTACATGCCCATGCTCCAGGACATAAACTACAGCAGCTATCAGATGTTCAAAGACTGTACTTTATTGGAAATCGTATATCTACCGAAACTGAACATAACCGCAGGCGATTCAACGGGTAGCATGTTTGAGGGAGCTTCTGTGAACCGTTTGGTGGTGAGTGGAATAATTTCAACGGCGCTGAGTGGAAAAGGGTTAGTTCTCAGCAATCTTTTCTTCACATCTGATTACAAAAGCGGTCTCATCCCGTCTAACATCTCACCGAGCACAAAAATATACAGATCACCCGACGCAACTGGATGGAACGAGTCTTATGGAATATTCCACACCATAGGCTTCTACGTCGGAGAGTCCAAGGTATTAGGAGATGTGATAGCAGACAACGGAAGGATACGTGAACCGTTCATCTTGGAAGGTGACAGGATCTGGATACTGGATGGGGAGGCATTCGACTTCAACCAGAGGATAACATCCGACCTGATACTCAGAGACGGTGCTGCACCGGTTCACATTGATGATGGCGATGGCGGTGATGACGGAGGCAACACGGGAATAATGTTGGCAGCGATCGGATCGGTAATTGCGATCATTGTCGTAGCTGTGATATTCTTGCTCAGGAGACCTGCGTGATGGTGATCTCATGAATTTTTCGCCGAAGATCAACAGAAAGAATACTGCATTGTTCCT
>JGI994J12354_10000559_pt1 | contig 37031 bp, 41 predicted proteins | sample IntmicLarv3ML3BL_FD_12354 | JGI IMG/M metagenome (IMG submission 12354) | reverse complement strand
ACTGAAAACATATCCGCCCGTAAAATTCCCGCTCATGGTTACAAGGCTTATAAAAAGCGGTATACCCGCCTCTATGAACATAGTGAGCGCGGAAGCTAAGCCTGTAAGCACACCTGCCGCTATGCGAAATGATGAAAAAACAATGGTAAACATTGAAATATAGCATATGTAAAATCCGGCTTCTCCGGCAGCCTTGTTTCCGAAGGAATCCGTCAGATTTTTCAAAACAGCCGAAATCACGCCCAGCACAAGTAATGTTCTCAAAAGCCCTGCGTTTTCATATATCTCAGAAAAAATCAGCCTCAAAAAACCATCAATCAATGCCCATGGAGATAAATCCAGCTCCCCTGAAACCGCCTTTAAAAACACAGCTTTTATATCCACGCCATAGCCCGTTCCATAGCCTTTGATAACCGTATCCATGGCAGTAAAATCCACATCGCTCAGCTTGCTTTCAAAAAAGCCTGCCGTATCTGCTCCAAAGGCTGTCCGGCTCCCAAAAACAATGATGATAAATAAAGTAAGCAGTGCCGCCTGCTTCCATCTCATCTTTTGTTCACATCCTTTTATATAATGTTTTTACGAAAGCGCGTTTGTTATGAGATTTAGTAAAGCCATAATAATAGGCGCCGCCATTGTGAGTATAAGCACTTTCCCCGCCAGCTCAATTTTATTGGCTATGGAGCCCTCCCCTGCATCTTTGCATATTTGAGAGCCAAACTCGGCAATATAAGCTATCCCTGTGATTTTAAAAACCGTGCCTAAAAAATTTATATCACTGTGTATACGTTTTTCTATATTCTCAAGCGTTCCCATTACAGCGCTTATCCCCGGCAAAACCATCATAAAAATAAGAATTGCCGCAACTATTGCCAAAAGCATAGCTATTTCAGGCACATGCTTTTTTATGGCAACGCTTAATACGGCCGCAATTATGCCGGCTGTCACAATTTTCATAATATCCATAAAATATAGCCCTTTCATTTGCCTTTTTAGCAAGGCAAAGCCAATAAAAGCTGTCTGTAAAAAGCCTTCGCCGTTTTCATCTCTAAAGCTGGAACAGGCTCTGCACCATGGAGAATAAATCGCTTATATACTGAATTACCCAGAACAAAACTATAACCAGCCCTGCCAGGGTTGTCATGGTTGCCTGCTCCGAGCGCCCTACGCTGTTTAGCACCTGATTAAGCACAGCCACCAAAATACCCACTGCCGCTATTTGAAAAACCACGCCTATCTCCATATAAATTCTCCTCCTGCTATGCAGCTGACTTTTCGGGCTGTATATAGCTGTATATAGCTGTATATAATCGAAAAACTTTTGTCTATTAAATAAGCAAAACAACAATCAAAATCCCTCCCAATGAGCCTAATGATAAGTACATCTTACGGGATTTTTCCCATGAACCTTCCAGCTTATCAATTTGGGAATTTATATAATCAAGCTGCATGCTAATACTGTTAATCTGCATGTTTTTATCCAGATAACCGAGAGTTTTAGAGAAATCACTCATCATATCCAAATCCGGAGGGTTAAAATACGAGCTTTCCGCACAGCTTTCGACCGCCTGTGACCATGCTTGTCCTACATTGTTTAATATATTTATATTGCGGGAAAAATTCTCAAATATCCCCTTTACAGGCTCCGCGCATTTTGAAGATATATTCATGGCTGCCTCATCCAGCTGGTTCATGGCGTATTCAATTTCCGAAGCCAAAATATCTAAAGCCCGCTTCATTTCCCTTAAATCTTTAAGGCGGAAAATTTCTTTGGAAGCCATGTACAACCCCCACATAATAGCGGAAACCATAACTAAACCTGCCCCCGCAAACTTAAGAGCCATAAATTTTCACCTTCTTAAAATCTCTGTCATAAGCTCCTTCAATTGTTCCGGGTCCGTTTTTTGCAGATATTACTATATAATTATCAAACAGCCTGTCCTCTATAAGGGGAGATAAATTCCTCTGTTTTTTTCTTATATCATCAATGTCCCTTCCGTGAACGGTGCAAATAACCTTGACTCCGGCACCCATAATATCTCCGATTGTATTAATATCTTCCGCAGAGCCTATTTCATCCGCCGCTATTACCTTTGGCGACATGGAGCGCAGCAGCATAAGCATTCCCTTATGCTTAGGGCATCTGTCAAGAATATCTGTGCGTATACCCACATCATTTTGAGCCATGCCCATATAAGAGCCTGCTATTTCCTGCCTTTCATCTGCCAAGCCGACTGTCAGGCCATTAAAATTCCCTTTTTCTCCGTTTGAAATATTGCGTATTAAATCTCTTAAAAATGTTGTTTTCCCGCAGCCCGGCGGCGATATGATAACCGTATGCCCCAGGCCGTTTTCTGCAAGCATATTAAAAACCTCATCAGAGCAGCCCTTCACTTCATGAGCCAGCCTAATACACACGCTGGAAATATGGCTTATGGTTTTTATACTTTCGTTTTCCACCACAACCTTGCCGCATATTCCTGCGCGGTGCCCGCCCTGTAATGTAATAAAGCCGTTTTTCAATTCATCCTCCCAGGCATAGAGAGAATATCCGCTTATGCGCTGTATTGTATTGTTTAAGTCCTCGCGGGTAACCGTTAGTCCGTTTATAATATCCTTTGTCAAAGCACCGCTTTGGCTAAACGCATATTCTTCATTTGCCGAAAGCAGAATGACCGGCTTTGACACTCTTAAATGTATCTCATTAATAACCACCGCTTTATTCATATCCCGCATAAGTTTTGAAATGCTCTCCGGCAGAAATTTTCGCAAAATCTCTTCATACATAATTTTCCTCCTTAGTTAACATCAGCTGGAGAAGTTTTCACAAATTTAAAGCTCATACGCCTAGCTCTATCGCGGCTTTTCCATTCTGCTTTTTTTATCCTGATAAATATATGTATTCATTCAAAATTGTTTTTATGAACAAAACCTGTCCTTTTTTAATATATAGCATGTATAAATAAACGCCTTTCGCAGCCATAGTTTTTAGTAGATTTTCCAATATAAAAATTCTATATTAAATATACTTGACTATTTTGTTAGGATTTGCTAACATGAAGCTGTTAGATGGAGATAACTAAGTTCACTTTGTTTATCTTTGCTTAATGTGAAAGGGAGATGACTATGCCTCTATCTATGGCAAAAAGCGGCGATGTTAATTATATTAAGAAAATCACAGGCAAAGATGAGGTCCGCCAGCATTTAGCTGAATTGGGCTTTGTTGTGGGTGAATGTGTAACCGTTGTCACTGAAATAGGCGGCAATATGATATTAAGCATAAAAGGCTCCCGTGTTGCCTTAGGTAAAAGCATGGCGGGAAGAATAATTGTTTAGGAGATGAGTTTTGGATGAAAACCCTTAAAGATGCCAAGATCGGCGAAACCGTTTTGGTTAAAAAGCTCCATGGGGAAGGCCCTGTTAAAAGGCGCATTATGGATATGGGCGTTACAAAAGGCGTAAGTATTTATGTTCGCAAGGTAGCTCCTTTAGGCGACCCTATTGAAGTAACCGTTAGAGATTATGAGCTTTCTCTGCGCAAGGCCGATTGTGAAATGATTGAGCTCGAGTAAAAAATACATATGCTTACATATGGCAGCCTGTAAACGGCTGTTAAAAAATATTAATTAAGTTAGCTGTACCTAACTGAATTAATAATACTTACTTTTATAAATTTTAAAGTATTTAAAGCAGCTAATTCTATATTGTCCCGCTCTTCCGAAGAGCAAGGATGTTTAAGTAAAAGCATAATTTTACAAATAATTTTATCAAGCATATTATTTCTTGATAAAAAGAATATAAAGGAGTGAAAATAATGGAAATCAAAATTGCCCTTGCCGGCAATCCTAACTGCGGTAAAACCACTATGTTCAACGAGCTTACCGGCAACAATCAATATGTAGGCAACTGGCCCGGCGTAACAGTGGAAAAAAAGGAAGGCCATTTTAAAGGCAATAAAGATGTTATTATACAAGATTTACCGGGTATATATTCCCTTTCTCCCTATACTTTGGAGGAAGTTGTTGCCCGTAATTACCTTATAAATGAAAAACCTGATGTTCTTTTAAATATTGTTGATGCCAGCAATATCGAGCGCAACCTTTACCTTACAACCCAGCTTATGGAAATAGGCATACCCGTTGTAATAGCGCTTAATATGATGGACGTTGTCCGCAAAACCGGCGATAAGATTGATGTTGCCAAGCTATCCAGAGAGCTTGGCGTGCCGATAGTTGAAACCTCTGCCTTAAAAGGCGAGGGCTGCAAGGAAGCCGTTAACAAAGCCGTAGAAACCGCAGCAGCCGGATATAAGGAACCGCCTTCAGTATTCGGCGGCTCAGTTGAGCATACTATTGCACATATTGAAGATTTATTGAAAAGCTCTGTGGAGAAAAATATGCTCCGTTGGTATTCAATCAAACTTTTTGAACGTGATGAAAAAATTGCAGAGCAGCTTAAACTTTCCGATTCTCTCATAAATGATGTAGAAAAAATAATAGTTACATGTGAAACCGAGCTCGATGATGACTCTGAAAGCATTATCACAAACGAGAGATATTCTTACATAAGCAAGCTCATGGCTGTTGCTGTTTCTAAGCGCACTAAGCTGGGCGGCTACACCACCAGCGATAAAATTGACCAGATTGTTACAAACCGTATTCTTGCGCTTCCCATATTTGCACTTGTTATGTTTGTGGTTTATTTTATTTCCGTTACCACAGTGGGAACTATTGTAACAGATTTCACCAATGATGTTTTCGTAGGCGAATGGATTATGGAGCCTCTGGCAGGCTTTTTGGAAAGCATCGGCACAGCCGAATGGCTCACAGGCCTTGTGGTTGACGGTATAGTCGGCGGCGTTGGCGCTGTTATCGGCTTTGTGCCTCAAATGCTCATTCTTTTCATACTCCTCGCTATTTTGGAAGATGTTGGCTATATGGCCCGCGTTGCTTTCATTATGGACAGGATTTTCAGAAAATTCGGCCTTTCCGGTAAGAGCTTTATACCTATGTTAATCGGTTCAGGCTGCTCGGTTCCGGGCATTATGGCTTCCCGCACCATTGAAAATGAAAGAGACCGCCGTATGACTATTATGACAACCTCTTTCATCCCCTGCGGCGCTAAAATGCCAATCGTAGGCCTTATTGCAGGCGCAATATTCGGCGGAGCATGGTGGGTTGCACCATCTGCCTATTTTATAGGTGTAGCCGCAGTTATAGTTTCAGGTATCTTACTTAAGAAAACTAAGATGTTCGCAGGCGACCCCGCTCCTTTCGTTATGGAGCTTCCGGCTTATCATGCTCCTACCGTAACAAATGTTCTGCGCAGCATGTGGGAGCGCGGCTGGTCATTTATTAAGCGCGCAGGTACTGTTATCCTCCTTGCAAGCGTTGTAATCTGGTTCCTCTCCAGCTTCGGCCCTACTGATGAAGGCTTCGGCATGGTTGAAGATATGGACACAAGTATACTCGCTACAATGGGCAATGCAGTTGCTCCTATATTTGCGCCTCTGGGCTTTGGCAACTGGCAGGCAACCGTTGCAACCATAATGGGCCTTGTGGCTAAGGAAGAGGTTGTAGGCGTATTTGGGGTATTATTCGGCGTAGGTGAAGGTGCGCTGGATTTGGTTGAGGAAGGCGCTTTCGATGAGCTCGGCTCTATATCCGCGGCATTTACGACACTTTCAGCTTACTCATTCCTCGTATTCAACTTATTATGCGCTCCTTGCTTTGCGGCTATGGGTGCAATCAGAAGAGAAATGAATAACGGCAAATGGACAGCTTTCGCAATCGGCTACTTATGCATATTTGCTTACGGCATATCTCTCATAGTTTACCAGTTCGGCCTGCTGGCTACAGGCGGCGGCTTCGGCATCGGCACAATAGCTGCAACCGCGGCGCTTGTATTCTTGCTTTATCTCCTGTTCAGACCGGAGCAAAAAAGCATTAAAACCTCTGCCGGCGTAAAGATGAATGCTTAAATTTTTAAATCATTTTGAAATAATGTAAGGAGATGTTATTATGGCAGCATTATTGGCTCAACACGCTTCCACTATAGTTGTAGGCGCCGTGGTTTCATTAGTAATTGCGCTTTCGGCATATTGGGCATATAAAAATGCAAAATCATCACCCTGTGGCGGAGGCTGTTCAGGCTGCTCTGAATCAAGCTGCTGCCGCACCCAAAAAATAGGCAGGTGATCAAATGAAATTAACAAGAGTTCAAATTAAATATTTGCTTTTAATTTATGATATTCATTTAAAAAGCTATGTCCGCTCCTGTGATTTAGCTAAAATCATGGATGTTACCACCCCTTGCGTTCACAGGCTTTTGGAACAGCTTATAGAAAAAAATATGGTTATTAAGAAAAAATATGCCAAAGTATCTTTAACGGAGACAGGCACTGCCGCCGCGTTGGAATACTATTTCGCATATTCAACATTTAGGAATTTCTTTGAAAAGAGTCTCGGTTCAGATTCCAATGATGCTATCAGGGCTTCCTTGGCACTTGTTTCAGAGCTTAAACCGGCTGCTGTTCGCTCCATGTGTGAAAATATAACAGAATATTTGATGTCGGAAGATACCGCGGCAGGCTAAACCTACCAGACTATACTATCCTCTTATAATAAAACCCCGCTCCTTTTTGATTAAAATCAGAAAAGAACGGGGATTTTATTAGTTTTTTCTATTTTGGCATATGCTGCAATTCAGGCGAGAAGCTCCTGTGCCGGGCTTCGGCCGTTACTCCTGCTCAGCTAAAGCGCTCACCCTAACGGCTGATTCCGGCGGGGCAAATATATCCATAGGAAATTCAAGATTAGAGAAATATTCACATGGGTTTACAGGCGTAATTTCTTCGCATTGCGCAGGAATTGTAAATCCTCTTGATTCAACCGCAAGATCAACCAGCCTGAAAAGTTTAACTATGCTGAACAGGCCGATTGTAACTTCAACCGCTCTCGGTATGCCTGCACCTGAGCCTTGATGCAAATCGCTCAGCTCCACCGATGATAATCCATGGCATGGCCTGTGGCAATAATCATAAATAATAGATGCGCTAAGAGGCATTGCCTTGCCTTCTGCCATAATAAACGGCATGGCTTCAAACATTCCGTTACAGCCGAAAAGGTCTGTGGAAACAAAGAGCTCGCTGCCTTCCGAGCCGAATAATGTAACTTTCCTGTTAAATATGCTCATTGCCCGCACACATCCGCAAACATTGGCATCGGTGCTTCTGAATACAAGCCTGTATTCCATAACATATTTAAGCTCAACATCCCAGAACCCTTTTCTGAAGCAGTTTTCAGTTTTATCTACTATGGCAATTCTAACAATGCGCAGATTATCCATAGTAACGCCGGCGGCTTCGCAGGGCGGCACAATTATATCGCCTTCGCTTATTAAAGAGCCGCCTAAGGTTAAGGTTTCAGCCGCTCTGGCAGGCCCTATTTCGCTGAAATCCAAGCAATCCTGCTGGCGACAGCAATCATATATCTTAAGAGAAATTATATTTTCAACTTTAGTTAATAATGGTGACGACGGCGGTGGTAATTGAGTTCCTCTCCCATTTTGCCCTTGACCGGCTGCGCCTGAAAAAGTCGGAGATGAAAAATCATTTAATTCAAATGCTGCCATAAATTTATTCCTCCCTATATTATAATATAGCTTTTATTTCTATCCCGTAAAAGAATCCAAGCCTGTTGGCAATATTATGGTTATGCATCATATGTTGGCTTGACTCTCTTGTTATATAGTATGAGCTGCGCCGTGTTTGGTGAATATTTTTTTGAAAGAGCTTAATTAGGAGTGCGGGAAACGAACCTATGCACCATAGATATGAGGTTTGGTTCTTTTTAGAAATACTACGAAGAACGATTTTTTCCGTATCAAGGTAATTTTCACACACAGCTTCTAAGTCAGTGCGTGGAGAGGCTTTGAAGGCGTGGTGGGGCCACGCCAAGAAGCATCGACGACGCAATTACTAAAAGGTGAAAGTGAAAATTGCATGGGGTTCATATCCCGTGCTCCTATGCTCTTTCAGCCGATTCCAAAATGCTTTCTCAGCTTCTCGCCGCCAATAAAACCGCAATCAGCTCTGTTAACAAATTCTTGACTTTTAGAGCTTAAGCGTCTATAATAACTCGGTAGGTAAAATTTAAAGGGGTATGATGTAATGGTAACATGCCGGTCTCCAAAACCGTTCTTGAGGGTTCGAGTCCTTCTACCCCTGTAAACAAAAAACCGAACTCTTTAGCCATTTGGCATGAGTTCGGTTTTTTTGTTATATGATTTCTATCATAAAATCCTACAAAACGAGCAAAATCTCAATTCGTATTTCTAATATTTATTCTTTATGCCCCTATCTCAGCCGGAACTGGCTTACCATATTCGATAGCATGTTGGACTGGCTGGAAAGCTCCTCTGCGGAAGCTGCCGACTCCTCTGACACCGCAACATTGTTTGTTGTTATTTCCAATATTTTCTTTAGCTGGAATGTGGCTTCTTCAAGGGATTTGGACTGCTCCTGCGTCGATTCTGAAATCTCATCGATTATGCCTGAAACCTCTCCGACATCCGATACAATTTTTGCCAGCGTTTTAGATGTTGATGCAGCTATCCCCATACCCATATTAGCCTTTTCAACTGCGTTGTTAATAAGGCTTGCGGTATCCTTAGCCGCCCTCTGGCTCCTGTCGGCAAGGGTACGAACCTCTTCAGCTACAACGGCAAACCCTTTGCCATGCTCCCCTGCTCTTGCCGCTTCAACGGAAGCATTAAGAGAGAGCAAATTCGTTTGGAAAGAAACATCTTCAATAACCTTGATAATGCTTGAAATATTATCCGAAGCCTCTTTTATCTGCTCCATAGAAATGAGCAGCTCTTCCATTTTCTTTGTGCCTTCATCAGAATTACCGAGAGCCTGTGTGCTTGCATTCATGGCAATTACCGTATTATCTGTATTTCTTTTATTTTTTTCATTGAGCAAATCCATCAAGCCGCTTAAATTTTCAACTGCCGTAGATTGCTCGCCGGCTCCGTTTGCTATTAAATTGGCGCTGTCAGCCATCTGGCTTGCGCCTGAAGCTGTTTGCAGGGATGAGGCATGTATATTACCCATGGTATCATTCAGATTTTCTACAATCTGATTAAGAGATATTTTGATCTCATGGAAATCGCCTGCATATTCCCGCTCAACCTCAAAACTTAAGTCGCCTTCGGAAATTAAATTCAGGATTTTACTTATTTCATCAATATAGCTTGAAATGCTATCTGCCATTTGGTTAAGGGAAATTTTAACCATTTTGAAGCTGCCCATATAATCGCCGTCAACCCGCATTGTAAAATTGCCGTTTGACATGGAATTAAGCACCCCTGAAACTTCGTCAATAGGCCTTGCCACTTGATTTAAAAGCTCATTTAGATTAGATATAACTTCCTTCCAGCCGAAGGAGAAGCCTTCCTCTTTCGCATATTCGTTAAATATACCGCTGGATGCTTTATTGACAAGAGTCTTTATTTCTTCATTAATAGATTTAAGCGTTTGCCCTATTTCTTCAATAACAGCTTTATATTCTGATTTATTCCCCGGGAACTCTCTGATTTCAACATTAAAATTGCCCTCTGCCAAGCTGCCTATGCTGCTTAAAACAGTTTCTATATCATCTTTATAATCTATTACCATTTCATTAATGCCCTCGGCAACCTCTTTATAGGAGCCGCTGTAGTTATCTGAATTTATAAATTCATCAGTTTCACCGAGCTTATGCTTGTCAGCCATATAATTCAAATCTACTATAAGGTTTTCCAATGTTTGGATAACTCTCTGTAAATTAGCCGAAAGAGACCCAAACTCATCTTTAGATGAAGTATCAAGGTTAATATTAAGCCTGCCGTTTGCCATATTATCAGTGGCTTCCAGCATTCGGTTTATAGATTTTTTCATAATATAAGTAATATAGAATGAAATAGCCCCAAGCATTACAAAAGCTGCAAGCATTATGCCTTTTAAAAGATCTGTGACAAAATCACCCAATTCTTTTTGCGCCGCTTTTTCATCCTCCATATATTCATTGCTGATTTGCGCAAGCCTGTCAAATATATAATCTACTCTTTCCGTCGGTTCATCAATATGCTCATCATAATAATCCAGCGCTTCTTCAGGGCTGTTCATGCACAAATCAAAATAAACATCAACAGCTGAACGCACCTCAACAAAAATATCTCTGATTTCCAGCAGATATTCATATTCTTCATTTTCAACATAATTATCAATCAAGAGAAATGCAATATATGACTCTACATACTCTATCATTTTATCAGCGGCTATAACCGTTCCTATATATCCATCTTCTTTGCGCTCCAAATCATCTGTTGACGCGGCATCTTTTGACCAGTAAAAAAAGTCAGCATATTCATAAACCGTCTGTTCAAGATAATACATGGGGTAATATACATCATCCAGGGCTTTGCTGCCTCTTTCTATCAATACTCCTGTTGCAAAAATACCTATAACGCCCAAAATAACGGCCAGTAATATAGCTAACCCAAATCCCAAATATAGTTTCGTAACAACCTTCATATTTTTAAGCATACCCATACTCCTTATATACCGTAGATACTTTAGTACCATGATTTATACAGTCTTTTTATTATTTATAGCATTATCATAATTATCGACATCTTTTCGACTAATATAAAGCTATAAAGATTAAATTTTTTCAGGCAATAGAATATAAATAAAAGGCTCAAACTTTTTGGAGTCTGAGCCTTTTATTTATTCATATTTTTATTAGTTTGTACATTCAAAAAAACTCTAATCCATAATCTCAATTTCTTCAATATTCTTCACCGCATGGGCAACTATGAACCTGCGGGTCATAAGGCAAATCATATTATCATTGTTAAGACCCAGAAATTTGCCTTCAAAAATTTTATTTTGACTGGTTAAAATACGCACTTTCATGCCCCGCCTATAAGTTTCCCCACCAAAAAGCAATATATCCTTAGGGAATAAATCATAGCATTTCTGCAATACCTTTTCCATATCCTTAACATTATAGCCCGGGGATAAGGCACCGGCTCCAGACCCTTGTACAAATTCAATTAGTCTGTTTGCAACCCATGTAAAAACCGCCGCCAATACCATTGCCAGCATAATATCTTCAACCGTAAGCAAATCCGGCAAAAAAACTCCCCCTTTCCTTAAATACTTGTATTCTCATTAATATATACGCCTGTTTGCCGAAAAAGTATATTTGTATAAGCAATAATTATTTACAGCGCTTATAAAACAACATAAATATCTTTCATCATATATTCGGCACCCAGCCAGTTAAGCGCTTCTTCCGTTATAATTTCCCCCGCTAAAACAATGGGCACTCCGGGAGGATAAGGCGTTATTGCTTCCGCCGCAATTAAACCGCAGGAATCTACCAGCTTAACTTTTTTCACCGGCGAAAAGGCAGCCTGTTTCTGAGTTATAGCAGCCTTAAGTTTAGGGTATGCGCCGTATTTTCTAATTTCTTCTTTCGGTGTCTCTTTGTCAATTTTTTCAAGCGCAGCAATAAGTTTTACAAATCCTTCTCCACTGTCCGCAACGCTTGTCATAGCAAGCACATGGTTTTCAGCCGAGGCTTCCATCTGTAATTTATATTCTGTTTCAAGCCTTTTGTCAATACTCTTTCCGCCCGCCCTAATGAGGACGATTTTGGAAACATCATATCCGTTGTAATTTAAATCTATTTTATAATTTTCTCTCATATAATTTTCGTCAACCAGATTGAAATTGTTAAGCTCATTTATAAGTTTGCGCAGATTTTCCAAACGACTAATATATTCATCAAAATAAGGCCTGCTATTTTCCAGAAAATCAAGGCATTTGCCTATGGATGCCATAAGAATATATGACGGGCTTGAAGAATTTACCATGTTAAGAAACACTCTTATCCTTCTGTTGTCACAAAGGCTACCTCTTGTATGCAAAAGCGCCGTTTGCGTAAGGGAGGGTAAGGTTTTATGCAAACTTTGTATAACAATATCCGCCCCTGATAAAACCGCACTTTCGGGAAACCCTTCGTGGAAATTAAAGTGGGCGCCGTGGGCCTCATCAACAATAACAACCGCATTATAATTATGGGCAATTCGTACAATTGCCCTAATATCGCTGACTATGCCTTCATAGGTTGGGCTTGTAACAAAAACGGCTGTAGCTTCCGGGTTTTCTTTAAAAGCCGTTTCAATATCCTCAGGATTTACAGGGCCTGCAATCCCCTCTTCAGAAACAGGCGGGTAAATATAAACCGGCACAGCGCCCGATAAATTAACGGCAGAAAAAGCACTCATGTGGCTGCTGCGCCCCATTATAATTTTCTGCCGGTTATTTACAGCGCTCATAATAGCAGCAAGTATGCCGCCTGTGGAGCCGTTAGCCAATAAATAACTTTCATCACTACCGAAAAGTTTTGCGGCCTTTTTCTGAGCTTCCAGCAAAATGCCTGTGGGGTTTTGGAGATTATCGGTGGCTGAAACCTCCGTAAAATCTATATTCACAATATCTGTATCAAAATCAAGAAAATCCCTGTTGCGCTTATGCCCGGGCATGTGAAAAGGATATATCCCGCTTTCCCCATAGATTTTTAAATATTCATACAAATTTTTATCCATAGTATCTCCTTAATTTTCTTTCGCATATATCGCAGCCGCCGTATTATCCGTCAGTATATATTAAGTTTCCTGCCGCCTATTTTATCTTCATCAATTTTATCCCCATAGCTTTCGGGAACACTGATAACATCCCTGTTCCCATCTGAAACATAGCGTAAATGGGGATTATTGTCATAATATTTAATATACCAGCCCAAATCATACTTTGCATAATCCGTCCCCCGCACTCTTGGGAAATTGAGGCGGTCAAAATCAATATGCCAAGGCATACCGGCTGTGCCTGTAGGGCCTGCCTTAAGCGCTATTTCATATGAATAGCCTCTGCCGTTCAGCACATATGGCTTAAGCCTGTCATCACAGGGCCGCTCCCCATATGGATAACAAAAGCTCTGCATATTGTAATCCGGCAGATATTTATTGACATAGGAATCCAGTTTTTCCAGTTCCTCTTCTATCTGATCTTTATTGAGCTTGGAAATATTCACATGAGAATAAGTATGGTTGCCCAGCTCAAATCCGTTTTCTATAAGATAATTAAATCTTTCCTCAACGCTGCCTGCGCCATAAAACGGCTCTTTATATGCGTTTATATAAAATACAGCCGCCTTGCCGAAATCGGGAAATTCTCTACAAAATTCATTGATAATCCCCACTGCGCAATTGGGCGATGGCTCAAGGCCGGCTTCCCCCTCAACAAGAGAAAAAGCGCTGCGCTCGCCATCATCAAATGTAAGTATAACAGGCGTTTTCCCTGCCGGAATATCTATATTGCCGCTTATTAAATCTTCCAGCTTAATCAGCCTGTAGTCTCTTTCGTAGAGCTTTTCCAAATCATTTCTAAAGGCCCAGGCGCTTCGCTCTAAATCATTATTTCTCCCCTCACTGCTGATCCCATGGTACATAATTACCATTATCTGCCCAGCTTCATTGGGCTTCAAGCAGTTTTCGCCATAAAACAATTCATCATAAATCATCTCATCCTCTATGGCTATTAATATGCTGAATAATTCTTCTTCGTTCAACTTTTCAGCCTTTGTTTCCAAAGGAAGCGCCGCAAAAGTCATCAAAGCAAAAACTAATAAACAAAAAGCAAACCTCATTTTCACAATAATTTCTCCTTTAATCAATAATAACTATAGTTATTATTCCGTAAAGTATTCGCAGCCAACCATAATAAAATTGGAAAATCCGCATAACTAACGAAAAACCATATGTGAAAACCATTTTTTCCTAAATATCCATAAATTAATAAATATATTATATTTCCATAAATAACTTTTGTCTAGGTCAGCAGAATAAGCTGGCAAAATCAGCGAATGAGTCTAAAGCGAAGTGCTTCTTTGCGCTTTAAGCGATATGAGTGCCTTTTTGCCCTTACTCTGCGGGCTATCAGTAAAATAAGCACATCGGGGAGCTTTTTCACAAAACTTGTAACAGCTTGCCTTTCATTGCATACATTGAATAGTAGAAACGGCAGATATTGAAATTATTATAAAACCAATATTGCTGTTTATGTAAATCATATTTAGGAGGTCAGTAATGAATCAGGAAGAAACAAATAATATCCCCGACGCATACAAAGAATTTTACAAAGATACATGCAATGAGGCAGACTGCCTTTCCATGGATATAAGTGAAACCATTTCCGTTTTTCCGGAAACTGTTTATTATGGCAGCGCTTATGTTCCGTTTCAAAAATGGAGCGGCAAAATTTATTCACCGGAGGAATCTTTAAATGCCGGCACTGTTTTTCCGGAACTAAATCAGCCATACAAAAAAGGAGGCCTCAGATAATGAATAAAGAAAATATGATGAAAAAACTCCTTATGCTTGACTTTATGGTCTCAGACCTGCATTTATATCTTAACACTCACCCAACGGATAAAGCCGCCATAGCCGAATATAACAAAATAAACGAAATGGCCGCGGAAATACGCGAAGATTATGAAAAACTCCACGGCCCCTTGTGCTCATACCGCTCTATGTCAGATGAAAACCACTGGAGCTGGCTTTCTGAGCACTGCCCTTGGGAATGTGAATATAATATAACCATGAATGAAGGGGGACAAAGCTAATGTGGATATATGAAAAAAAATTGGAATACCCTGTAAAAATCAAAAGACCCGACCCGCAGACTGCGAAAATAATAATATCACAATATGGCGGCCCCGACGGTGAGCTTGGCGCAGCTATACGCTATCTATCCCAGAAATACACCATGGTAACGCCGGAGGCTAAGGCGATACTGAACGATATAGGTATATCTGTATGGAAATTGCGCATTTCAGCCGCATTTTAATAAATATTATGCTCAAAATATAATCTTTACTTTGGCACCGCTTTGCTATATGATGGAAAACAAAATTAAATTTTCAACGGCATAATTTATGGAATTAGCGCTGTTTGAAAATTTATAAACCCAAAGGAGGCGCTGCAAAATGGAGCAAAAGGACTATTGGAATAATGTTGCTGATGAAAAAGAGTTTACAACACCTTTTCAGCTGGATATATTTTCAGAATATGTAGCTAAAGATGCTGAAATTTTAGACATCGGCTGCGGCTACGGCAGGACATTGGATGAGCTTTGCCGCAATGGCTATACAAATTTAACGGGCATTGATTTTTCTGAAAAAATGATAGAACGCGGGAAAATGCAATTTCCTCATTTGAATTTAGAAACAACAGCTTCAGGTGTTATAAATTATAATGACAACAGCTTTGATGCCGTTATATTATTTGCTGTGCTAACCTGCATTATTAGCGATGAAGAGCAGCTGAAGCTCCTTAAAGAAGCAAAGCGCATATTAAAGCCCAACGGTATAATTTATATAAATGATTTTCTTTTAAATACCGATGAGCGCAATTTACTCAGATATGATGAATACAGCACGAAATTTCAGAAATACGGCGTGTTTGAGCTACCGGAAGGGGCTATAGTCAGGCACCATGACCTATCATGGGTGGAAGAAAGTGTAAAGCCCTTTAAGAAGCTAATGTTGGAGCAGGTAGTTTATACCACCATGAACGGCAATAAATCAAATGGCTATTTCTACTTCGGACAAAAGAAATAAAAATCTTTTCTATTCAGCCCGGCTGAAATATTTTAAAAATTCACTATTAAACCGGCTAATCTGTCATAACCGCGGCTTTCAAGCGCATATCCTTATATATACATACTTTCTAGGAGATTTGCCATGGATTTTGACGAGCATAGCTCACCCGCTTGCACAAATACCGCCATACCGCTAAACCCGGAGCAATACGCCGCGTTTCGGGGGCAAATGAAAATCGGAATATACAAAGAGCTCCACAGGCGGGAACTCCTGAGCGACAGCCAGCTTAATCAGCTTATATCCATGCAGTATAATTAATTTTTCTGCCTTATCCTTACTATCGGATAAGGATTTTTTATTGGCAGGTGTTTAATTAATGGAAAGCAAATTAAAGGTCTCAGCTTACTGCCGGGTTTCAACCGATAAGGCGGATCAGCAAAATTCCCTCACCGCTCAGATTAAATATTTCACGCAATACATATCCGGTAACCCCAATTGGCAAATGGGGGAAATTTACTGCGACGAAGGCATAAGCGGCACCTCTGTGAAAAAAAGAGCCGCCTTTAACCGCATGATAAGCGATGCTTCTCTGGGTAATATTGATTTGATTCTTACAAAAGAGGTCAGCCGTTTCGCAAGGAACACTGTGGATACCCTGCACTACACCCGCAGATTAAAGCAAATGGGCACCGGCGTATTATTCGTGAATGATAATATAGACACAAGGGATTCAGACGGTGAGCTGCGCTTATCAATAATGGCAAGCATAGCTCAGGAGGAAAGCCGCAAAACCTCCGAACGGGTCAAATGGGGGCAGAAAAGGAGCATGGAGCAGGGCGTTGTTTTCGGCAGGGATTTAATGGGATATTTTGTAAAAAACGGCGAACTCATTATTAATCCTGATGAAGCTGCCATTGTAAAACTTATATTCCATAAATTTCTCAATGAAGAAAAAGGCACTCATATAATCGCAAAAGAGCTGGAAAGAGAAGGAATCCGGCCCAAACGGGCAAATCTTTGGTCAAGCACCGCCGTTTTGCGCATACTCAAAAACGAAAAATATGTAGGCGATTTATGCCAGAAAAAAACATATACCTCCGATTATTTAAGCCACGTAAGAAAACACAATAATAATTATGCAGATATGGTCTATTTAAAAAATCACCATGAGCCCATAATAGAGCGCCAACTATGGGGCAGGGCGCAAGATGAGCTTAAACGGCGCTCCCCTGCCAATAAAGAAAGCTCCAAACACTCAAGCCGCTACTGGTGCAGCGGCAAAATAATCTGCGCAAAATGCGGCAGTCCCTTTGTCAGCAGAACAAAAGCTCTGAAAAACGGCAGCATTTACAGGGCCTGGCGCTGTTCTAATTCAGCAAAAAGCGGAGCTGAGAAAATTGATATTTCGGGAAATTCCTTAGGCTGCAACAGCGCTTCCATTAATTGCAAAGTATTGTCATATTGCATTTCTTATATTATAAATCTTATTGAAAAAAATAAAGACGCTCTTGTATCCGAGCTTATGGAAGAAATATCCTCAGCCCTCTCCGGTATTAATAATATTGACACTTTAAAATTATATTCTCAAATCGAAAGTTTGAACGCTAAAAAGACAAAGGCCATTAATTTATTTCTGGATAATATAATCAGTTCGGAGGATTTAGAGCGCACAAATATTCATTTTAATGAAGAAATTAAAAATCATAAAGCCCAGATTACCGCTGCTGAAAATACAAATAAAATCCATGACAAGCAGGGCGACAATAGCCTGTATTCAAGAGAAATCAGGCAGATACTGGATACCGGCACAGAAAGCGGCTTGCTGTATGGACAAATCGTTGACAAAATAATTGCCTGCGATAAAAATGCCGTTATTGTATATTTAAAGCATATCCCCTATGGCATTAGGCTATATTATCAGGCTTGGGGAAAAATGTCGAACTATACTGTAAAAATTAATAAACAAGACTTGCTCACCGGCAAGGATAAGACTATAATGGATTAAACAGGAAATTTCAAGCCATTTATACACACAAAAGTATAATTAATTTACTCAGGAGGAATATATGAAAAAAATTGTTCAAGTATTTTTTGCATTTACAGCGGCATTTATTTTGTCCGTTGCGTTTAATATTCAACCAATCCACGCTCAGGCAGATGTTCCTCAGGAGCCTTCAAACGCCCCTTCTTATTCGGTGGTTTTTAACGGCTCAAGGCTTGATTTAACTCTCCCCATTATAACCGAGGGCAACCGGCTTATGTATCCTTTCCGCGAGTGCCTGGAGTCTATGGGCGCCGCCGTCAGCTGGAATCCCGAAACAAGAACAGCCTCCGGTAAATTAGGCAGCAATTCCGTTGATTTTATTGTTGACATGGATTTCTACCTTGTAAACGGTGCTCATATTAAAATGGATGCAGGGGTTAAAACCGGCATCCGGGATGGCAAAACCTACATACCCTTAAGATATGCCGCCGAATCCCTTGGCTTCAATGTTTCATGGGATGGCAGCACTCAAACTGTTATTATCGACTCTGTTGCCAGCGGCGATTTGACAAAAAAACAGCTTGCTCTGCTAACTGAATATCAAAAACGCTTTCCCGATTATGAAATAACCATGAGAGCAAGTGACGGCGCCATTTTTATGGATAACCACCAGCATACCTTCCCCGGCCGCGAGGGTCTGATAGGCAATAACCTCCAGCCTACATTTAAAACAAATAAAATTAAAACCGGCTCTTATCCCGCAAGCCTGAGCAGAAATGACTATGTCACTTTCGCCGCTTTTAATGATGCCCTTGTGAAAATAGATAGCAACCATAAGCTGCAAAATGACCGTTCACAGCTTGCCAATCTAAAATTCGCCGTAAAAGGCGGCGACAGCGTTGTATGGAATAACGGCATTGTTTCCGTGGGATTGTTTATGATGGCCGATACCGGTTCTGACAACGCCGCAAAGCTGAGTTTGAGAGCGTGGCATACTTTTGAAAAAGATCTCGCAACCGGCAACCCATCTTATGAAATGACAGAGATTTGCTATACCACAGAGCTTTTTGAGATCAATACCCATTCCGCATTAAGCTCTGATTTTGCCAAAGAATTGTGGGATGCCATCGCCCTGCTTGATACCGCGGTTTCTATCAGCGACATACAGGCGGCAAAAGCTATCTGCACAGCCCCTGCTTGAAGTCTCCGTTAATCCCGCGTGCCGGGACTATATCGGAAATTAATGAACCGCAATCTCTGCTATCATGCGCATTTTCGTATACGACATAGGTACTGAGGAGCTTGCGCATCTGGAAATGGTTGGGGCAATGGTATCTCAGCTTACTCGCAATGCCTCGCCGGAAGAAATGAAAAAAGCCGGCCTTGACCCATATTACACCGACCATGGCACAGGCATATATCCCCAGTCTGCCGCAGGCATACCTTGGAGCGCCGCAGGTATACAATCCTCCGGCAATCCTGTAGCTGATTTGTATGAAGATATGGCAGCTGAGCAAAAAGCCAAGAAAACCTACCAATATCTATTAGATCAAATGGCTGATCCTGATGTTTACGATCCTTTAAAATTCTTAAGAGAGCGCGAAATTGTGCATTTCCAAAGATTTGGAGAGGCTCTGCGCTTTGTTGAAGATTATATGAGCTCCAAGCGGATTTTCTACGCTAAATAGATTTATATAAAAAATTCAAAAAAACTTGTTCAGATTATATTTAAATAAATCTGAACAAGTTTTTTATATTAATTCACATTGCCTTATTATTTAAAGCGAGCATATCAATCTAAAACCAGCTCTGATATTAAGTCATTTTCCTCGGTTTTAAGCCTTTTGGTATAGGGCAGATGTACTTTCCGCCTTCAAGCCTCTCGTTTAGCTCTGCCTTGGCTTTTTCAATTATTTCAGGATTTTCATACAGGTCAATGGCTGCACATGCCATAACCTGACCTGCCAAAATCGTTCCCTTATGGGCCTGGGCGCTTTTGCCCTGAGAAACTATTTGCCATGAATGGCCGGGGGTTCCGTTTGTCCATGTGGCCGTTCCTATTTGAGCCGTCGGGCAAATCCAGCTTACATCGCCTACATCGGTTGAGCCGGGAATAGCATCATCATTAGGGAAATATGGCATTACAAAATCCAGAATATCATCTTCCAGCTTAGATGTGAAATTTGCCTTTTCTTCTTCCGTTCCATGAGAGAGCTTCTTTTTAAGGGCAACTGCGTCAGGATTCATAGTTTTTGCCATATCTTTTATGAAAACCATTTCATCATCCGTATATTTTGGCAAATCCATATCTTTAAAATTATCATAGAGCACCCTTTCCAAAACTGTGTTTGGAACGAGATTTGAACAGGCTTTGATAAAGTCAATTTCAACCTCAGTTTCAGTCATTTGGGCTGCGCCTGCGGCTATTTTGTTAACTCGTTTGTATATTTCTTCAACCTGCGGGGTTTTCGGCGAACGTATAAGATAAAGAACCTCTGCATTTGCCTGTACAACATTGGGAGAAAAGCCGCCGCTGTTAATGATGGCATAATGTATGCGCGCCTCCTGAATTATATGCTCTCTTAAAAACTGAACGCCTATATTCATAAGCTCCACAGCATCCAAAGCACTTCTTCCATGATGAGGATTTGCCGCCGCATGAGCACTCAAGCCTTTGAATTTATATTTAACCTGATAGTTGGCCAAAGAGCTGCCTGCCCATACCCAGTTCATGGAATCCGGATGCCAGCAAATAGCCGCATCCAGTATATCAAACACGCCTTCTCTCGCCATAAATGCCTTGCCTGAGCCGCCTTCTTCCCCCGGGGCGCCGAAATAAATCACTGTTCCGCTTTTTCCGCTTTCTTCCAGATATTTTTTGATTCCAACAGCCGCAGCCAAGGACCCTGCCCCAAGCATATTGTGACCGCAGCCATGTCCGTTTGCTCCGGCAACAATGGCTTCCTGCTCACAGATTCCAGCGCGCTGGTTAAGTCCGCTTAACGCATCAAATTCGCCTAAAATACCTATAACAGGCTTACCCGACCCAAAGGTTCCGCTAAAAGCCGTTTCAATGCCCGCTATACCTTTTTCAACTTTAAAGCCGCTTTCTTCCAACGCCTCGCATAAAACCTTTGCCGATTCAAATTCTTCAAAGGCAGTTTCTGCCGATTCCCATATTTTATCACTTAAGTCGCAAAAAACATCTGATTTTTGTGCAATATAATCGATCACTTTTTTCTTATCCAAAATACATTCCCCCAATAATAATATTTTTTAGCCTTCGCAAATAAGAAAATCAAACATAATAATTATACCTTATTTTACAGGCTGCCGCCACTTTTTTATAAACTATTCATGTTATATTTTTACTGACTGCCTGTGAACAAAAAACCCTCCAAAGCGTTAGCGCCTTGAAGGGTTTGAAATAAATTTTATCAAGCTCTCTAATTACCTAATTCAGCTATTTTAGCATTTGCGGCAGATAATTTATTAGACTGAGGATAGTTCTCAACTACATATTTATAGTGCTCAAGCGCAAGCTCCTTATTGTTTGCCCGTTCGGCCAGGCTGCCGAAATAGTAGTAAATATCATCTATATACTCTACATCCTCAGGCGCATAAATCATGCAGGTTTCAAATGCCAGCTTTGCCTCGGCATTGCTTTCCTCATCCCAATGCTTTACCCCTTGATTATATAAATCAGCGGCCGCCGACCTGTATGAGCTCTCCTTCAATTCCCTGTAGCGACTTAAGGTAGAATCATCCAGCCCTGTTGGCTCTATCTCTCTTATAATCTTGGCAGCTTCAATAAAATTAGCATTATTAAATTCCGTTGCCGCCAAATCCACCTGTTGGGATTTATTCTCCGCCAGCATTAGGCTATTAATACGCTTAACTTCATTCTGAAGCTCTGTCTTCTCCCGTTCAAGCCTTGCTATTTCACTTGCCGATGAGCTTTCAGCCAAATCAGAATCCGATTGCAGCTGGTTTATCTGTGCTTTTAAGCCGATTAACTCCTGATTTTTATCCGAAACCAAGCCGGGAATATAGGCAAAATACAGTAATGCAAGCGCACAAAGACCGCCGATAACAAACGCAGCCGCTTCCGCAAGGAAGAAATTATTGCCGAACAAATTACGCCTTGTTCTATCATCCATTGCCAGCTTGCCGCTTGAAAGCCCCGGAGTTAAGGGGCGAGGCTGCTCCTTCGGCTCTTTTAAGGCAATCCTCTTTCTGCCGGGATATAGCTCTTTATAATAATTCAGGCTAACAGGATTGTTAATATCCAGATCCAGTGTTCTCTCAACCAGAATGGAAGCCATTTCCCTCTCGCTTTTAATCATATAGCAAAATGTAAGAAGGTTCATGGCATCAATAAAGCCGGGGCTGATTTCCAGAGCCTTTTTAAGCTGTATTATGGCCAAATCGTCGCTTTTTTGCTGAATATAAAGCAAAGCATTATTATACATAACAATGGCATCATTATAATCATCAAGCAAAGTCGGCTCCGACTGTATCTCTTCTATATATTTAATAGCCGGATTATCTCTTTTTACAAGAGAAGCGCTGATAACCCATTGCTTAAGCGCATCGCCCAGCTTTCCAACTTCAAAATAAACCAGTCCTAAAAGGTTTCTGGCGTAATAATTGTTTTTATTGAACTGAATACTTTTTGTAAGGGAATCTATGCTGCCTGATAAATCCCGTATTCTTGCCAATCCCAAGCCTTTGTTATATAAAACGTCACTTATTTTAAGTGTCTTTTCAAATATAACAACATCAATGCCGCATTCGGGGCAGACATTCCCTGTCAAAAAATTATACTCGCAGTTTGGGCATTTCAATTAAATCTTCCCCTTACGTCTTCTTCCCGAAGCCTGATCCGTTATATACTGCAATAGGTCCATCATATCTTTTATCTCGTCTGTCTGAACAGACAATTCCACATCATCAATGCCTAAAATAGGCTTGTATTTACTGAGTTCCTCGTTAAAATCTATCATAATATCACCACCGGAAAAAATACGAACCGTTTTTAAAATTATTCCAAACAACTAAATATATTACAGCTTGAATATCTTTTTTATAAAATTTTCCCTTACTTATCAAAGCCGTTTCAAACCCCCGCCGCAATATAACGCAAAACGAAGGATTTGCCGAATACCGTAAAGCATAAAAATACACAATGATAACAGTATATGTATTATACACTAGGGGGCTTCTAAATTACAATAGATAGTATTAAAATAGTATCAGCAATATATCTGCCCCATTCCCTATATAAAAGGCTTTTATGAAAATTCAGAATAAAAGTTTAATTAATTCCTAATAAATTATTCACAAAACTTAATATCCCAAAAGATTAATAAATGTTATATCTGCTTTTCTACTTGCTGATATTTTCTGCCCCAATCTGCAAGAGATTTCATAACATGCCTTATTTCACCGCCTAAAGGTGAAAGGCTGTATTCAACCCTTGGCGGAACCTCCGCATAGGCTGTTCTTATAATTATGCCGTCTTTCTCCATGGATTTCAAATTCTCAGTCAAAACCTTCTGGCTGATTTCGGGAATCCCCTTTTGTATCTCACTATAGCGCTTTGTGCCGTTCATGAGCTCTCTTAAAATCATAAGCCGCCATTTGCTGCCGACAACTTTTGCCGCAGTTTCTATAGGACAATCCGGCATTTCTCCCGGTAAAAACATATTTCCCCTTCTTCCAAACACCTAAAACACACAATTCCTACCAAAAGGTTACTACAGCACTTTTAGGTGCCTACTTTACTATGGTGCGTTAGTAAATTATAATTTATTTATACAATAAAAGCAATACATTCTCCATACAAATCCACTAAAATCAGGAGGTAAAGCAATGAAAGATGTTACAGTGAATAATTACGCAGCTATGGAAGGCCAAGTCAGAACCAGGGATAACAATACCTTTACGGTTAAGCCTGTAGTAGCTTCGCAAGATGCAAACCAATGCTCCATAGCTTTTATTGAAGTAGACCCCGGAAATTACGCTTTCGGATACCATTATCATGAAATGAATGAAGAAGCCTTCTACATAATCAGCGGTCAAGGCATCGTCCGCACGCCTGATGGTGAAATCTCCGTAAAAGCAGGCGATATGATTACATTCCCCACAGGCCCTAAAGGTGCCCATGTTATGCGCAACTCTTCCGAAACCGAAAAACTTATTTTTATTGACTTTGATACCCATAATGTTCCTGAAATAGTTCATTTTCCTGATATGAACAAAGTTATGGTTATCGGCCCCCACGGCAGAGGCACTTATGACGAAAACTAGATACTCGGCTCCCCTCCCTATCGGAGCATAGAATATCCTGTTTAAAACCCCGCCTGAAAGTTGAATTTCGGGCGGGGTTCTATTTTCTAATATTTATTTTATCTCACTAGCTTTTAAAAACGGCAAATTTACTTATGACATAGTTGAGCGCAATTATTATAATCTGGGTAAAATACTTGCAGCCTTTGGCATGAAATGCCAGCATATCAACAAGAACTATCAAGAGCCCTGTTTCAATTAAATAAGTTACCACTCTGCCTCCGCCAAATTTCACAAATTCCTGTGAAATTATTTTTATGCTGAAATCCCTCGATTCAAAAACCCATATTTTATTGGTAACAAAGGCGAATAAAACCGCAATAACTGTGGAAATTGTATTTGACTGAGCGGCGCCCATGCTTTGGTCTATACACATATTATATACTATAATGCTGACAACCGTAGTAAGCACACCGAATATAATATAGGTGACGGTTTCTCTGTTAAGTAGCTTTTCAATTATTTTTTTAATAAATTCTACCATGGCATATTCTCCATAAAAGCCTGCCTAAACAGCCAGCTGCCAGCCGGGAAGCCATCTCAAAATATTAATATACCAGGCGGGCACAGGTATCCCTGTAAGCACTGCGTAGAAAACCACAAACAGCGTAAATGCAACCATGGGATATAATATTGTAGCTTCCTTAACTTTCGGGTCTACATATCGCCTGAACATAAATGTAATCATTAAAATAACAAAAGGCACAGACGGGAAATAATGATACAAATAAGTGGTTCTCATAACAAGGCACCATGGCAGATACTGGGCAAAATAACCTATTGTAAGAAATTTAGCCGTTTTATTATTCTTAACAAAACCGCTGTTAAATGCAACGAAAAACGCCGCAATCCCAAGCCACCAAATTGCCGGATTGCCGAATGTGCTTATACCGGCTTTCAATCCGTTTATAGTTCTTGTATAGAAGAACACAGGCCTCGCCATAATAGGCCACTGCCACCACGGAGAACCGTACGGATGCTCGCTTACCAGCTCTGAATGATAGCTGAACATACTCTCCTGGTTTGCAAAAATATCTGCTATAGTATTGTATTCCGGCGCCCTCGAATATGTCAGATAGCTGGCACCGTATATTAATAACGGCATGATTACAAATGCGAACACGCAGAAAATACATGTTCTAGCCGCAAGTTTAAAGAATCTATCATATTTTTCCGTATTATCTGTGTGATAGGCCGCATACCTGTATTCCATATAGCGCTTGTACAATATATGGAAAAATATCACACCCAAGCCTGCGCCTGCATAAACTCCCGGCCATTTACACGCAATTCCTATTCCCATAAACAGCCCTGAAAAAAACAGCGGCACAAATGTTTTTCTCAGCGGTGTATCATAAAAGCTCATGCGGTAATATTTATACATAAAATAATACATGAGTATAATAAAAAATGTAACATAAGTATCTATGGTTGATATTCGGCTTTGAGTATAGCGCATAAAGTCAAACATCATGAGAAATGCCGCAAATATCGCCCATTTACGCCTGCTGAAAATCCTGTAGGCAAACAAATAAATAAGCGGCACAAGCAGTACACCGAATAAAGCCCCCGAAAAGCGCCAGCCGAAAGGTGTCATCCCGAAAAGCTGTATGCCTATAGCAATAATGGCCTTGCCCAAAGGCGGATGGGTAGTTTCATAAATAGTTATGCCATGTATCATTTCATAAGCTGTGCGGGCATGATAAATTTCATCAAAATAAGTTCCGTTCATATAAGTTGACTGCTCAGGCACCATCCACTGCTCATCTGTGAGAGCGGCTGCATCCGCGCTTGCAGATGCAATAAACCCGCCGTTTATATCGCGAAATCCAATTTCAAACAAAGATAAATCCCAATGCACCGGCACAAATTGAATATACTTAGCCCATTGACCTATATCCACTTCCTGCCATCTGAAAACACTGTTGGTAACAACCTCCGGCCCTTCGCTCCAGCTTTCCCCATCCATAGAAGTATTTATACGAAATATTTTATCCGGGCTTATGCCTACAAAATATTGCATTTTTCCAACAAATACCTCTTTTTCAAGCTCTATTACAATAGGGTCCGTATAAATTGCCGTCCAAAGGGTTTGAGGCGAATATCTATTACCCAGAAATGAAAAGGATATAACGGCAGTTATTGCCGTCATCACAAGCATAATAATTAAATCGCGCATTTCAAGGCGGCGCAGAGGATTAGTCTGATCCGGCTCGTATTTGAGATATTTAATCATATCCCGCTTTTTTTGATTATATTCTCTCATACCGCCCTCCACTGCTTTTCATGCTTAATGCTGCCATATGCTTTAGCTATGAAAAATATTGTAAGCCCTATGTTTACGATTCCAATTATCCCCAGCGGCAAAGCAAGCTGGGAAACATCCGTATAATTTAAATAAATATTCATAACTGCCGCACAGTTTGCAAAAATGCTTAAGCAAAAGGCGCAGTACATAAACAAATATTCATCTTTAAAACGCACCGCAAGACTCGCCAGTAAAAACGCAGCAACAGGAAGCAATGAGCGCTCATTCATTTTAGCGCCCAGCATAAACACCGTAACGCTGATAAAAGCTGCTGTGAAAAAATACCTGTCATCTCTGCGGTTTTTGTGGAGCACGATGAAAGAAGCAAGCATTACCGCCATAACAGCTGACATAGTCAGAACCCCATGAGGTATTATGCCGAAAACCATATGCGAGCTTTCCACCCAGTTAAAGCCCATAAGGGCATGTAAATTTGCGCCATTCATCACGATATACGGATTCGCCCTGAAAGCATCTCCAAATTGCTTGAAAACAGGCTCTAAATTAAAGCCCACCGAAAACGGCAGTATAGCACATATAATTATAAACAGTGCAGGAAACAGCTTGTCCAAAAACCGCATTATATCTTTAAAGGAAGCATCTTCAAGATTTTTAATATAATCATACGGGGCATAAATAAACAAAGGCATGAATATCACAGCTTGGGGCCTTAAAAGCAGGCTGAGCGCATAAAAAACAAATGAGGAAGAATAGTTCCCCGTAGTCAGCCTGTATACTGCAATAAGCAGGAATATTAAGTATATGCTGTCGGTTTGCCCCCAAACGGAGCTGATAAAAACAGAAGCCGGGTTCAGCGCCCAAAACAGGCTTATAAGCCATGCCGTCTGCTTCTTGGATTTTCGCCTTGCTACTCTGTATATAAATACTGAAATGGCGCAGTCCATAATAATTGCCGGCATTTTTATGAGCATTGTATGGGCAAATCCATCAGGTATCCTGAAGAAATGCCTTATATGTCCCAATAAATAAAGAACATACACATATCCGGGCTGAAAACCCGTATACATTTCCTCCGCCTGAAAGCTCCTTAAGCCTTCTGAGCACAGCAAATCAGACCAATTTTTATAGGTATTTACAGTTTGAACAAAGCCATCCGAAACAAAGCATGCCAGAATCCTGATTGCAAAAGCAATAACAGCAAGCAGAATCGCAGAATCCACCAATTTAATTTCCCAGCGGTATTTAGACATATAAAGCAATATAAGAATCACACCGGATACGGCGCTTAATCCATAAACAAAAGACATAATTCCCCTCCGCTTATGCTAGCTGCGAAAGATAGCATAATTTCTCTTTATCCATCTTTGAGCCCCGCTTCATCTCACAGCTCAAAATGCTTTTTATATTATATAATAATCCCCCGCTAAATTAAAGGGGCTGTGAAAAAAATGTTTCATACGCGTATTATATGCAATTTTCCATATCACTCCACCTGCCGTAAAATAAGCGTTAACAGCGGTTGCGGCATAAATAAAAAATGCATTATTAAGGCAATTTTAATAAATACATTTCAATTATTTTTAAATTATATTTCTATAGCTTGTATTTTCTCTCCCAAATTGATAATATTATGTAGCGTTAAATATAAATTTTCACTCTCAGGTGATATTATGAAAATAGAAGCTCTCGGTTCCTCTTTAATTTTATCCGGCATTACCGGTTTCGAGATTTGCCAAATACTGGAATGCGGTCAATGCTTCCGTTTTGAAAAGCTGGAAGAAAACCATTACAGAATAACCGCTTTCAGAAAGATTCTGGAAATAAAGCAGGAAAGCGATACCGTTACTTTATCACCCTGCACTTATGAAGAATTTGAGGCGCTTTGGAAAAACTATTTTGACCTTAACAGGGATTATGATAAAGTAAAAGGAATTATTTCGCAAAACGATTCTTTTATGGAAGCCGCCATCGCCCATGCACCGGGTATACGGGTTTTAAATCAGGAGTTTTGGGAAATGATAATTTCATTTATAGTATCTCAAAATAACCGCATCCCCATGATTAAAAAAGTTATAGAAAATTTAAGCCAAGCCTATGGCACGCCCATAGAAGGCGGCTTTGCCTTTCCCGAAGACCATCAACTGGCCGGTGCATCAATAGATGAGCTTATGCTTTTAAAAACCGGCTTTCGGGCAAAATACATAAAAGATGCTGTTTCAAGAAGCCTGGCAGGGCAGTTGAAGGAGGATTCCATCAAAGCCCTTCCCTCTTCCGAGGCCAGAAAACAGCTTACTTCCGTTTACGGTATAGGCGATAAGGTTGCTGATTGTGTCATGCTCTTCGGCATGGGCAGAACAGATGTATTCCCTGCTGATGTATGGATAAAGCGCGTCATAAGCCAGCTGTATTATGGCGGCGCAGATATTCCCCTCAAGGAATTGCAGACCTTCGCCGCTGATAAATGGGGTGAAAACGCCGGCCTCGCCCAGCAGTATCTTTTCCATTATGCAAGGCTCAATAAAATCGGGACGTAGGCAAGGTTTAAAGCGAGCTCAGGGATTTTCAGTATGCAATTGATGTAATTATTTTAGAAGTTGTTCGGTCATTGACAGTCGGTTAGTCAGCGAAAAAACAACGCTCATTCGTTTTAAAGCGTCCAACCGCTTTGAAACACAGCGGCTGTCACTTAGGCAACCTGAAGGCGGCCCTTGGCTTAAACCACTGCGCTTAAAACTCATTTACTGGTTTTTTCATGCTGTTTTGCCGGAAGGGGCGAATTTTCTTCCCACAGTCCACTCAACAAAGTGAAGTCTTTCACTTTGTTGAAAAAAAGGAGATGTTTACATGCCGGGCGTTATAGTTAATGCAGTGGCAATTATGATAGGCGCTTTCGCCGGATTGTTCATTAAAAACGGCCTGTCCGTAAGATTCAAAACCATGATTACAAATTCCGTCGGGCTTGCCTGCTCTTTTGTCGGGCTTGCCGGCGCTCTAAACGGCTTAACAAGCGGCAATGCCCACCCTGTGCTCTTCATTATCAGCCTTGTTATAGGCGGCCTTTTAGGTGAACGGATTGATATTGATGCGCTGCTTAACGGCTTTGGCCTGTTTGTTGAAAAGAAAGTCGGAGCCAGCGGTTTTTCAAAGGGTTTTGTGTCTGCCAGTTTATTATTCTGCGTGGGCTCAATGGCTATAATAGGATCTATTGAAGCAGGCGTTATCGGCAATTACAATACATTGTTCGCAAAAAGCGTGCTTGACGGCATAACCTCTATAGTTCTTGCGGCAAGCTATGGCTTCGGCGTTATATTTTCAGGCATAAGCGTATTTTTATACCAAGGGGCAATAACTTTAATGGCTGCCGCCGTTCAATCTTTTCTCACAGATGATATGATTAGGGAAATTTCCATAGTAGGCGGCATACTCATAACATGTATAGGCATTGACCTGTTGGATATTAAGAAATTCAAGGTTGCAAACTTTCTGCCTGCCGTTTTCGTGCCTGTGGTTTTCTATCTTATCATGCCTCTTTTTTCTTAACTCATGAGGCATTTGGAAGATATTGAACGAAAACAGGTGTTAATTTCCATTTTTGCAGAAATTCCGTATAAAATGTGTTAATTTTAGTCAATATTAAAGTTGATATAAATTTGCAATAAAAGTAATATTATTAATGTGATTAGCACTCAGCTCTAACGAGTGCTAACAGATTCAGCAAATATTATTTAAATATATAATCAGGAGGTAAGGAAATGACTATCAAACCTTTATTTGACAGAGTTTTGATTAAACAAGTTGAAGCAGAAGAAACAACAAAAAGCGGTATTGTTCTCCCCGGCGGCGCCAAAGAAAAACCACAGGAGGCCGAAGTTATAGCAGTTGGCCCCGGCGGCGTTGTAGACGGTAAAGAAATCACTATGCAAGTTAAAAAAGGCGACCGCGTAATCTATTCAAAATACGCAGGAACAGAAGTTAAAATGGACAGCGAAGATTATATAATAGTTAAGCAAAGCGATATTCTTGCTGTTATTGAGAAATAGTTTGCATAATTGCTATTTGTAAAAAATCCGGTCTTTGTTTGCCCGGCGGCAGAACAATTCGACCAACTAAAATATAGGAGGAATTTTTATGGCTAAAGATATTAAATACGGCGTTGAGGCCAGAAAGGCTTTAGAAATAGGCGTTAACAAGCTCGCTGATACAGTTAAAATCACTTTAGGCCCCAAAGGCCGCAATGTTGTTCTCGATAAAAAATACGGCACTCCGTTAATCGCCAACGACGGCGTTACAATCGCTAAAGAAATCGAGCTTGAGGACAGATTTGAAAACATCGGCGCTCAAATTGTTAAAGAAGTTGCTACTAAAACCAATGATGTAGCAGGTGACGGTACTACAACCGCAACCGTTCTCGCTCAGGCCATGGTACAAGAAGGTCTTAAGAACCTTGCGGCCGGCGCTAACCCAATCATCATGCGCCGCGGTATGCAAAAAGCTACAGACTGCGCTGTGGAAGCCATTAAAGGCATGAGCAAGGTTGTTTCGGGCAAAAACCAAATCGCTGATGTTGCAGCTATTTCTTCAGGCGATGTTGAAGTCGGCAATATGGTTGCAGACGCTATGGAAAAAGTTACAAATGAAGGCGTTATCACCGTTGAAGAATCCAAAACCATGAACACCGAGCTTGAACTAGTTGAAGGTATGCAGTTTGACCGCGGCTATCTCAGCGCTTACATGGCTACCGATATGGATAAAATGGTTGCCGAAATGGATAATCCATATATCCTTATTACAGATAAAAAAATCTCCAATATTCAAGATATTCTACCTGTGCTTGAACAAATTGTTCAAACAGGCGCTAAACTTTTAATCATTGCCGAGGATATTGAAGGCGAAGCTCTCGCTACTCTTATCTTGAACAAGCTCCGCGGCACATTTAATTGTGTAGCTGTTAAGGCCCCGGGCTTCGGCGACAGAAGAAAAGCCATGCTTGAAGATATTGCTATCCTCACAGGCGGCACTGTTGTTACTGAAGAACTTGGCTATGAGCTTAAAGATGCTACTCTTGAAATGCTCGGCCGTGCTAAAACCGTTAAAGTTGAAAAAGAAAACACAATTATCGTTGATGGCGCAGGCAAAAAAGCAGAAATCGATGCCCGCGTTAAACAACTTAAAAACCAAATCGAAGATACAACAAGCGAATTTGATAAAGAAAAATTGCAGGAAAGACTCGCTAAAATCTCCGGCGGCGTAGCCGTTATTAAAGTCGGCGCCGCTTCCGAAAGCGAACTTAAAGAGAAGAAACTCCGCATGGAAGATGCTCTTGCAGCAACCCGCGCAGCAGTTGAAGAAGGTATCATCGCAGGCGGCGGCTCAGCTTATATCCACGCTGCTAAAGATGTTGAAAAACTGGTTAAAAAACTTGAAGGCGACGAAAAAACCGGCGCTATGATAGTTCTTAAAGCTCTTGATTCTCCTCTTGCTCAAATAGCTATAAACGCAGGTCTCGAAGGCGGCGTTATTGTAAACAAAGTTAAAGAACTTAAAGCAGGCCAAGGCTTCAACGCTTTAAGCGAACAATATGTTGATATGGTTAAAGAAGGTATCATTGACCCTACAAAAGTTTCCCGCTCAGCTCTCCAAAACGCTACCAGCGTAGCTTCCACTTTACTCACAACCGAGTGCGTAGTTGCTGATATCCCTGAGCCTGAACCAGCAATGCCAGGCGGCGGCGGAATGGGAATGATGTAGGTATCAAAAAAGTGACTACGTCACTTTTTTGAGGTACTGTTTGAAGGAAATACGCCCCTTTTCACTACGTTTAAGGTCTGTATTTCCGCAATATGACGGGCAAAGCCCGCCATATTGATTAGAGTCTGCGACGCTATCAAAACAGCATGAAAAAACGGTGCTTTGCCAACTGTCAATAACCTAACAATTATGTAACTAAAATCCCTGTTCACTTAAAAAGCTCCCACCGGGAGCTTTTTATATTTCTCTGTAAAAACAACCACAAATATAATCCTAGATACCGCCCTCCTAACAATTTCCTTAATCCGGCGATAATTCAAATCTGTTTTATTGTTTAATCAGCAAACAAATGATACAATATTTTCGTAACTTCTGAATATGTCTATTACAGAATTTTATAAATAATTATTTCGGAAGGGAGTGTATCATGAGAAAAAATAATATAGTTATACTTATATTAATTACAGTTTGTATTCTGAGCGTTGGCTGTGGCCAATTTAGCGCTCAGGAACAAGTTGCGAGTATCGAAGCATTTTCTGAAAAAGCCTATGCCTCCGAAGGCGAAAATGTAATCAATCTCCCCGAGCGGCTTTTTAAATCATTTAAAAACAGCACTGCGCTAAGCATGAATCACGACTTTGAAATAGATGAGCCTACTGATTTCAGTTTAAATATCGTTAACCACAGCGGAGCATTAAAACTGGAAATTACTGATAAAAATACTGGTTCTTGCTTTTATTCATATGATTTTGTTGATTCTGAATATACTGAAAATCTTAAGTTACCCGAAGGCATTTATACTCTTAATTTTGAATTAAGTAATTTCACCGGAAGCTATGAATTGGTAAATGAAAACACATATTAAGCCGCTGACTAGCCAATCGTCAACAGCCGTACAAGCCCGCAAAAAGCTCCCTCCCGGGAGCTTTTTTAATATCCATCACATTTAACTCTATTTTCTTACTTATCAAAAAACTTTGCATTTTCCATTACAAAACTTTCAACATTGGCAACCAGCGGCCCTTCCTCTTCGCTTTTAGCCTTAGCCTCAACCCATTCCGGAGCGGCTCTGAAACTTTCCCACGCGGCTTTCATTTTTTCTTTTGTTTCAAACTCGCATATGTAATAAAGTGTGTTTTCTTCGGTGGCATCTATCCAAAAATCCGTAACCTTTATGCCGTAATTCGGGAAATATTTCAGCGTATGGTTTTCAAAGCGTTTGCATATGGCCTCCATTTTCCCTTCATTCACATGGTAAATTCTCAACTCATAAATCATAATTATAACGCTCCTTTCGGCTAACTTTATTATGTATAAACTATATCACACACAAATACCATTAACAATAAAAAGCCTGTTTAAAGCCCTGTTTTCGCTATAATAAAAAGAGAACTTCCTCGCTCAACCATTGGTTGAAGCCTATTGCATGGCCCGCTTCAGCCATGATATATTTTGCCTTATAAAGCCTATGCTTTATCCTAAACTATACCGCCTTGCCTTAAAGCGATTTTAAGCAAAAAGGAGCAGCCAATGACTGTGAAAAATACGATTCGCCAATTTATTTATATGTTTTTGCCGGCTATTGTTTTTCGGACTATATATGGATACTTCGGCCTTTACATTGCTATTATATCAAGCCTCATCTTAACTGTTTCGGTTATGGTATCTAACCATAGGAAAAACGGCAGGGTGGAAAATACGCTTATTAAAAGCCTTTCTATACTTATCCTCTCGTTTTTGGGCTCAGTAATATCCTCAAACGAGCGTTTTTATTTTATACCGCCACTGCTTCAAACAGTTTTCTTTATTATTTGGATACTTATTTTCATGATCAGAAAAAAATGCTATGTATTTTTATTTGCAAAGGATTTCAACATACCTTATCTTGATGAAATGGATGAAAAAGATTTTTTAAGCCTCAATTATATATGGCTCTTTATTTTCTGCCTTAAATTTGTTATAAAAACAATAAGCCTTGTATACATGGATTTGCCATTTGTAACGCTCTATTGGATTTCATTTCTTTCAGGCGACCCTATTACATTGCCTGTTATATACTATACCTACCGGTATTTCGATAAAAAAATTAAAGCCTATGTCAATGCAAAAACTTAAGCTGATTAATTAGCCGACCTTAAAAAAACTCCCAACGGGAGTTTTTTTAAGGCTTATCAACCTAAGTCCCTATTCTGTTATTTTTACCGTTTCTTCTCTCTTCTTCTCCTTAACAATTTTCTCAAGCTGCCTATAAGCTATATCTATAGTATATTCCGGCTGAAAACTTTCTCTGCTTACTAATTTCTTATCCATCTTTTCCCAGCCTTCTAAAACAGAGCAGCTTTCGCAAAGAATCCCCGCTTCCGTAACCACAATATATTCTACATACATAGGGCCTAAAAGTTTTCCTTTCTTTTCCTTTCTGTCGCCGTAGGAAGCAAATATGCGCACATCCACTTCTTTTATATCATGGAGATAAATTTGGATTTCCTTGCCGCCTTTTGTTATCGTAACGGTTTCGGCTTCTATAATCATTGAGCCCTTTTTATCAAAAAGCTGCGCCGCCCATTTAATGCCCAAATAGCAGCTGCCGGAAAATGACACAACAACTCCGATCAGTTTCACCACCGTACCGCCAGTGGTAAAATGCAGCCACATAGGGTCTATTACCCCTGTCGCTATGCTGAACACCGAAACAAATAAAAACGCCAGCCCTAAAATTATAAATGAACGCACTATAGCATACCAATCATGGTTTGTAACTCTATATTCCATCTCTGTCAAAATTAGCTCCCCCTTGATTTTAATTTTTCTTTTCCGCACAGATTAAAAGCATCATAGGTCTGCGCAGCTCATCTTCCATGCCCTTAATCATATTCTCAGGCGGCATAGGCTCAACAACATCATTTATAATAAACCCGGCTTTTATAAGGCCATTTATATAAGCAGTCAAGGTTCTGTGATATTTAATAACCGTTTGCCCCAGAAATACAGCTTCCCGCCTTCCATGAAGTAATTATCCACCGGCCAGTGGAGGATATTCCCTTTCCCGCCTTTATGCCATTGCTGGCTGCCGCATGCTGTGAAAACCGGGTGTTCGACGCTGAACACAAGCCTTCCGCCCCATGAGAGCATTTCCCATACTTTGCTGTATACTTCATTTATGTTTTCAACATAGTGGAGTGCCAGAGAGCTGATAACAACATCAAAGCTCTCCGCTGGAAAGCCAATGTCTTCTATGGGAATTTTTTCACAGCATACATTGCTGAATTTTGTTTTATTACGGGCAACGGCAATCATTTTTTCCGAAATATCTACTCCGGTGACTTTTTCCGCGCCGTTTTCTGCCGCATATATACAATGCCAGCCGTAGCCGCAGCCTAAATCCAAAACTCTCCTGCCTGAAAAATCCGGCAGCAGCTTCTCAAACTCATACCATTCCCCTGCGCCGGTTAAGCCTTCAACAGAACGCCTGAATTTAGAATATTCCTCAAAAAACCCGTCATCATCATACTTGTTTTCTTTCACTATATACAATCCTTTTCCAAAGTATAGTATTATCATTATACATTATAACCCCAATTCCTGTTTCATGGAATAAAAAATTGCATTAAAGCGTCTTTACAGCTGCATTAAAGACACATTAAACAGTATCATCCTTTGTTGAAAAATGCCGTATAATCTGATATAGTGTATATATCTATTAATGTGTGGTTTTTTAAGATTTTGCGCATATTTTTGCAAAATACTTCAAACCGGATAACAGAAAGAAAGGTGAGTAGATGAATGAAAAGTTAAAAGAGAAAATAATGGAATCCTTAACATCAGTAATCCCCATTGCATTTATTGTTTTAATTTTAAGTGTTGTACTTGTACCTGTGAATATCGGGACAGTTGCCATGTTCATTACGGGAGCTGCGCTTCTTGTAATAGGCATGGGCTTTTTTCAGCTTGGTGCTGAAATGGGTATGCTTCCCATGGGCGAAGGTTTGGGCGCAACCCTTAGTAAAACAGGTAAAATCGGCTTAACCGTTTTAGTAACTTTTGTTATGGGCGTAATAATCACTATTGCCGAGCCCGATTTGCATGTACTTGCAAATCAGGTATCGTCTATCCCAAATTTCACATTGATTATAACGATTGCCATCGGCGTCGGTATATTTCTTGTAGCGGCTATATTACGCGTTTTGTTTAAAGTCAGCCTGCCGCATATGCTAATCGTATTTTATCTCATTGTATTTATCGTTTCAGCCTTTACCCCAAGCGATTTCCTCGCTATGGCCTTTGACTCAGGCGGCGTTACCACCGGCCCTATAACCGTTCCTTTTATTATGGCAATGGGTATCGGCCTCGCTTCCGCCAGGGGTGATAAGGATGCCGCCAGTGACAGCTTCGGCCTCGTAGCTTTATCCAGCGTAGGCCCAATACTTGCTGTTATGGTTCTCGGTATATTTTACGGCTCCTCCGGGGAAAGCTATACCACCCCCGCTCTTGTAGTTGTTGAAACCACACAGGATCTGGCATATGAATTTATTCATCACCTGCCTGAACAGGCTGCCAACGTTGCCCTTGCAGTGCTTCCTATTGTAGGCGTATACTTCCTGTTCCAGTTTGTTACCCACCGTTTCCAGAAACGCCAAAGGCGCCGTGTTCTAGTGGGTTTCTTCTATACTTATGTTGGGTTGGTTGTATTCCTTTTAGGTGTTGAAGTAGGGTTTGTCGGCATGGGCAGGCTCCTTGGAGAAGGCATTGCCTCTTCGGGGTACAAATGGCTTCTTGTTCCGCTGGGCATGATTATGGGATATTTCTTAGTAGCCGCCGAGCCTGCCGTACATGTATTAACCAAGCAGGTTGAAGAGGTTTCCGAAGGAACTATTCAGGCTTCGAGCATGAATAAAGCGTTATCTTTGGGCGTGGCCGTTTCCGTAGGGCTTTCCATGCTCCGTATATTAACCGGCATTTCCATATA
>JGI994J12354_10000558_pt1 | contig 37036 bp, 35 predicted proteins | sample IntmicLarv3ML3BL_FD_12354 | JGI IMG/M metagenome (IMG submission 12354) | reverse complement strand
TAGTCAATTAACTTAGAAAACATCTCAGAAAATGCAGATAAAAGCTTTGATATATGCGGTTTTATTTGTATTTGATGAGCTTGTTTTCAAGTTAATTAACTATACTATTCCATATCTCCTTGAGTTCCTTTGTTGCCGCTTCAATATCCTTTTGTGAGATTATGGCTGATACCACCGCAAGCCCGTTAACGCCTGCTGCCTTGAATATAGCAGCATTACTTTTGTTTATCCCGCCGATAACCACAATCGGCACATTAACAGCCTCACGAATTCGCTGCAAATCCTCCATTGTAACGATTTCAGCATCTTCTTTTGTTGCAGTGGAAAACATCGCTCCAACGCCTAAGCAATCCGCTCCGTCTTGTATAGCTTGTACTGCTTCCCCGACTGAACGCGCCGATACGCCCAGCACCATATCGTCACCAATAATCTTTCGTGCAATGGCGGCGGGAATATCGCTTTGTCCGATATGAACACCGTCTGCGCCGACAGCAAGCGCTATATCAATACGGTCGTTGATAATCAAGGGAACACCATATTGATTTGTCAGATGTCTGAGCTTGGCCGCAGCTTTGTAAAAATCAAGCGAGGACAACTCCTTTTCGCGAAGCTGAACCAAAGTACAGCCGCCAATAATCGCCTGCCGGACGGCCTCAATGAGGGTATCCGTACTCATGAGACTTTGGTCGGTCACGAGATAAATACTGTAATCAATTTGCCTTTTCATCAAGATTTGCCCTGCCTTTCAAAGTAACCCCGTCAAGCTTGCTGATTTCATCAACAAGCGAAATCCGGAAGCTGCCAAGCCCGGAACCTCCCGATTTTTCAAAAGCAATCTCGCCCGCAATACCCATGCCGAGTACACCGCTTAGAGCTGAGACAAACATATCCTCATTTGCTCCGCAGAAAGCGCCGATAAGCGTGGTGCACATGCAACCCGTTCCCGTGACATCCGAAAGCATTTTGTGTCCGTTATTGATGAATACGGTTTGTTTGCCGTCCGAGATAACATCAATTTTGCCTGTGCAGGCGACAACACAGTCCAGCTTTTCGGCGCAGCGCTTTACAATCAGTCCGGAATTGTCACTCTTATCCTCATCAGAAACATCAACACCTTTTGTACCTGTGTGATTTTCGGCGAGGAAGCGAATTTCCGATAAATTTCCTCTGACAACGCTGAACTTGATTTTTTTGAGTAAGAGCAGTGCTGTTTCGTTGCGCAATGCCGATGCGCCTGCACCAACAGGATCAAACACAACAGGGATACTGCATTCGTTTGCTTTCACACCCGCCGCAATCATGGACTCTATTGTCCGCTTGTTGAGTGTTCCCATATTGATAACAAGGCTTGACGATATGGACGCAATGTCGGCGGCTTCATCTATTGAATCCGCCATAATGGGGGAGCCGCCGATGGCGAGACAGATGTTGGCGCAATCGTTTACTGTGACATAATTGGTAATGTGATGGACAAGCGGTTTTTTTTCGCGCACCGCCGCAAGTGCTTTTGTCATTTTATTGACCATTTTTATCGCCCGCCTTTTTATCACAAAATGATATCGTTTTTCCTTCTAAAATCATGTTTGTGGTTCTCATCGCGCACATTTTTCCGCACATTGAACAAGTATGCCTTTCGCTGATTGGAACACTCTCAAAATACCGCCGTGCCTTTTCGGGGTCGATGGCGTGGGTAAACATCTCCTCAAAATCCACGCGACGCCGGGCATCGCTCATTTTATTGTCAATATCCCTCGCATGAGGGATGCCTTTGGCAATATCGGCAGCATGAGCGGCTATTTTGCTCGCCACAATGCCTTCCTTTACATCGGATAAATCGGGAAGCCGCAGATGTTCAGCGGGGGTAACATAGCAAAGAAAGTCCGCTCCGTTGGCGGCCGCAACCGCGCCACCGATGGCAGAAGTGATATGGTCGTATCCGGGGGCAATATCGGTTACTAATGGCCCAAGCACATAGAAGGGTGCTCCATGGCAGAGTCGTTTTTGCACCATCATGTTGGCTGCAATTTCATTCAACGCCATATGTCCGGGGCCTTCGACCATAACTTGAACATCCTTTTCCCACGAACGTTGTGTCAGAGCGCCGAGTTCGATAAGTTCGCTTATCTGTCCGGCATCGGTGCTGTCGGCAATAGAGCCGGGGCGCAGAGCATCACCGAGGCTGGCGGTTACGTCATATTCCCGGAAGATGTCCAGTATTTCGTCGTAATACTCATAAAACGGATTCTCGTTGCCGGTCATTTCCATCCAGGCGAATATGAGAGAGCCGCCGCGTGAAACAATGTTCGTCAGCCGTTTATCGCGCTTGAAACACTCCACTGCACGGCGATTGATTCCTGCGTGTATTGTCATGAAATCCACGCCTTCCTTTGCGTGAGCTTCAATAACTCTTAGAAAATCTTCAGCTGTGATTTCACCCAAGTCCTTTTCAAGGTAGCCAATTGCATCATAAATCGGCACTGTGCCAATCATAGCAGGCGACATGGCGATAAGTTCCTGTCGAAAAAGATTTGTCTTTCCGTAATTGCTCAAATCCATTATTGCTTCGCAGTTGAACGCAATGGATGTTTTGACCTTTTCCATTTCCACAGTATGATCTTTGCAGTCACCGGACACACCCAAATTTACATTGATTTTGGTTTTTAACCCTTTGCCGATGCCTTCAGCAGACAGCGATGTGTGGTTGATGTTAGCCGGAATGATGACCTCGCCGGTTGCAATAAGCTCCGCAAGCCTGTGCACGTCCATAAATTCCTTCTTTGCGACAACTTCCATCTGAGGTGTAATAATTCCTCTGCGTGCCGCTTCCATCTGTGTTTTGTAGTTCATTATAGTAATCCTCCCTTTTTGTATAATTCGTAAAAATGATGCGTGGGTCCGTTTCCTTTGCCTATTTCGAGCGAATGACGAATGGCGGTAGTCACGTATTCTTTTGATTTGGATACAGCATCCTTAAAACACAACCCAAGCGCAAGCTGTGACGCGACCGCCGATGAAAAAGTGCAGCCTGTGCCGTGGGTGTTTTTAGTTTCAATCCGCTCGGTTTCAAAATGAGCAAACTCGTTTCCGTCATACAGCACATCCAATGCGCTGCCGGCCTTGTGTCCGCCTTTTATGACAACACCTTTGCAACCCATTTCATAAATCTTAACTGCGGCAGCTTCCATATCTTCAACGGAAGTTATACTGAATCCCGATATCTTTTCCGCTTCCGGAATGTTTGGGGTCAGCACATCTGCAAGAGGAATAATAAACTCAATGAGCGAATCAACGGCAGTTTCCTCCATTAACGGACAGCCGTTTTTGGCATACATAACCGGGTCAACAATGACATTTTCAGGCTTGTATTGCTTGAGCTTTTCGGCAACAGCCGCCATGCAGGCGGGTGTGGATAGCATACCGATTTTGACAGCATCCACCTCAATGTCCTCAAAGATGGCGTCAATTTGTTTTTTAATCATGTCCGGGGTCACATCTTGAATGTCGATAACACGGCTTGTATTTTCGGCGACCACTGCTACAATGACGCTCATACCGAAAACACCGTGAGCGGAAAAGGTCTTTAAATCTGCTTGAATGCCCGCGCCGCCACTGCAATCAGAACCGGCAATGCTTAGAATTTTTTTCATTTCTAAATATCCTCCCAAAATAAAAATAGAGCCTCCGCATAAGCGGAAGCTCCTAAGGTTGCATCAACAAAATAAGCAGTTTGGTTGTGAAAAAAATAGGACGCCACCGAAAATCGGAAGCGTCCTAATCAAATACTACTTTGTATTGATTGCTTCCCTACGTTGGTATTAGCCAACAGGTTCAAAGGGTCAGGTTTTACCTTCTCAACTCCGAAGAGTCCCCCCGCAAAAGACATTCTACCACAGTAAGGTGAAAAATGCAATGGTTTTTCACGTTTTTCAATGATATATTTTCAAAACATGGAGAGTGCAGCCTGCACAAGGAGGTGCGACGGTGGGGGGCAAAATCTGAAAACTCTTTTGAACCGGGATTGTGATGAACGGAAAGTGTTTATACTCGGATGGCTACTCCCGGTGCAATTCGCAAAAACTTCTCGCGAGCAGTTTGTGGTAACGCACCGAGTGTTCTAACATCCCATTCAACGGCATCTAAACTATCAGCAGCATAGATAAATTGGTACAATACACCATTCGGCAATTCTGTCTGGTTATCCCCTCGTGAAGCTCTTGCTGCTTTCTCTGTCCATTATGTTCGACATTCCTGCAATTACAATTTATAGTTTATTGGAAAATACATTGACTTAAACCTTTTTTTGTGATAAAATTATGTTGTTATGCTTTCATAGAATTGAATATTCTGCGAAAAGAGCTATACAAACAAAAAAGAGGCAAAGAGGCAATATATATGCCGTTAACATTATTCCCGCACAATTGAGCGGCGTATGCTTTGCGGGGACTAAGGTTGACAGCGGGTCGGTTTATACAGTGAAGGGTGTAGAGATTCAGTTGATTAAGGGTTGAAAGGATGGATTGAGCGTGCTTGATTTGATGTATATAACAAACAACCCACAGGTGGCAACAATCGCTCAGCGTGCCGGCGTGTCTCGTATATTTATTGACCTTGAAACCATAAAAAAAGCAGAACGGCAAGCACATCAGGATTCTGTAAAATCCAATCATAAAATAAGCGATATTGCGGCCATTAAACCCTTGCTGAATAAATCCGATTTAATAGTAAGAGTCAATCCTATACATGAGAATACTTCTGATGAAATCGAGCAGGTTGTATATAACGGTGCTGATATTATTATGCTTCCAATGTTCAGTACATGCCGGGAGGTTGAGGAATTTATAAAATGTGTGAACGGCCGCGCGAAAATCTGTCTGTTGCTCGAAACCTCAGCCGCGCACGAGTGTCTTGACGATGTTCTCGACCTTCCCGGAATTGATGAAATACATATCGGACTTAACGATTTACATTTGAGTTATAATAAAGATTTTATGTTTGAGCTTCTTGCCGATGGAACGGTGGAACATATATGCGGGAGAATCGCTGAGCGTGGAATACGCTATGGGTTTGGCGGTATAGCGAAACCTGGCTGTGGGTTGCTTCCTTCCGAGCGTATAATTGCTGAGCATTACCGGCTTGGTTCCTCAATGGCTATTCTTTCAAGAAGCTTTTGCAACTGGGAATTGGTGCAAGATATGAATCAGATTGCTCATGAATTTGACACCGGGATGGCTGAGATTCACGCGTTTGAGTCCGGAATGGCTTCATACTCTGATGAGGATTTTGCGCATAATCAAGTTTTGATTAAAGAGTCCGTTAAAACAATTGTTGAAAAAATTCAAAACAGCAGAAAGACGGAGGGTGTATATGTACGCTAAATATGTTAAGCGCGGATTATGTTTTTTGTTTTCCATAACGGTTCTGATAGCAGTGCTGCCACTTTTGATTTTGGTTGCGTTAATGATAAAACTTGATTCCAAAGGCCCCGTATTGTTTTGGCAGGAGCGTTTGGGACGAAACGGCAAAGTTTTTCGTATTTGCAAGTTCCGTTCGATGACTGTTGGTGCCGAACATACTGGAAGCGGAGTTTATTCCGGTGCAAATGACAGCCGGGTAACTCGTGTAGGAAAAATTATACGGGCACTGAGTATTGATGAACTTCCCCAGCTTTACAACACAATCAGAGGTGATATGTCCTTGATTGGATTTCGCCCGCCGTTAACCTACCATCCGTGGCCGTATGATGAATATACCAGTGAGCAGAAGCGAATGTTTGAGCAGCGTCCCGGTATAACCGGTTGGGCGCAGATTCACGGCAGGAAAACCGTTCAATGGGTTGATAGGATTGATATGAGCGTTTGGTATGCCAATAATGTATCATTGTGGGTGGATATAAAAATATTCTTTATGACAATTGTTAAGGTGATTGCCAGTGCTGACAACGAAAATGTTGGCAGCACAGTGGAGGTGCGCCGCTCAGATTCGGCGGAAATGAAAGAAAACGAGATATCAATAAGCGGCAAGTGAGTCATATTGGAGGATGCATGAAAAATATCAGTGTATGTGAGTTGCGTTTTAAAATTGAACAATGCTTTTTGAAGTACGGGTTGTCTGATGAAACAGCATCCCAGCTCGCGAAAATTTTTGTTGCCGCAGAAGAAGAAGGAGTTACAACGCACGGATTAATGGTGTTGCCTTCTTATTTGAAGAAAATCAAAAACGGACATTTTAATCTCAAACCAGTTTTTCGTCTCGAAAAGCAGACATCGGCATTTTCGGTAGTTGATGCAGATAATGCAATAGGGCCGATATCTGCAAAATATTGCATGGATTTGGCTGTCGAAAAATCTGCCGGCTCCGGTGTGCATTTTGTATTTTGTCGAAATGCAAACACTTATGGGTTAGCTTCATATTATACGGAAATTGCGGCACAAGCCGGAATGATAGGAATAACATTCTGCAATAGCCCTGCCGCAATGACGTTTTCAAACAGTAATGTAAAATTATTAGGAACAAATCCATTTTCGGTTTGTATTCCGGCAGGTGATGAGCCGTTTATTATCTTTGATATGGCTACAAGCGTTGTTGCCAAATCAAAAATTAATGAGGCCCGCATCCAGGGAAACCCCATACCGGAGGGATGGGCTCTTGATGAGCACGGAAATCCTACCACTGACCCTGAGGAAGCAATCCGCGGCAGTGTTTTACCGATGGCGGGTTATAAGGGGGCAGGATTGGCCTTTGTTTTCGATATTTTATCGGGATTTATTTCTGGGGCTGCGTCGATGTCAGATGTTGGAAAGTTTTACAGCGATGATGGAAAATGTATGAATGTAGGTCAAACCTTTATTGCGATTGATACTGTGCAGATATATGGCGAGAATTTTCACAAAGACATAGGTGCGCATATAAAAAAAATCAGAGAGTCATCAACAACAGATGGGAATTTGATTAGTCTGCCGGGAGATAACAGGCACATTATAAGGAACAGTGTTAGAGAAAATGGGATGGCAATATCGGATGAAATATACGAACTGCTTCATTGCGGTAGTGATTGTTTATGATTGGGATGTAAAAAATGTTGAAAAAAATCGAGACACTTCGAGAGCTTCAGATTGTACAAACCGATATGCTTAGGGAATTCTACTCCTTTTGCTCAGAGAACAAGTTGCGTTGCTTTCTGTGGGGCGGAACTTTGATAGGAGCTGTTCGGCATCAAGGCTTTATCCCTTGGGATGATGATGTTGACCTTTGCATACCTCGTCCGGATTATGATGAATTGTTGAGGCTTTCCAATGAAGGAATTTCAGATAACCTTGCCTTGCTTGCCCCTGAAAAAGACAAAAAATATCGAGGATATATTCCAAGAATTGTGCTGAAAAAGTCGAAATTAGTATCGGGACAGTATCGGGTCGATGATGAGCTGCAAATCGGCATCAGCATTTTTGTAATGGACGGAGCACCTGACAATTCTTTTTCACGTTGGTTTTATTATAAAAAGATGTACTTGCTGCGGGCTTTGCATGCATGCTGTATTGCGGATTTTCGACATGCAAGCAGTCGTATAGGAAAACTGGCAGGCCCTGTTTTGACACCGTTTTTCAATCCGGATCAATGCTATAAATATCGCGATAGGGTGTTGCGTTATGCGAAAAAATATTCGTACGCGGACTCTGTGTGGGTATCTCCGAACGCGGACACCGATGGAATAAAAGAAGTGGCTGAAAAAGAGCTGTATGAGCAAGTGATCCCTATTCAGTTTGAAAATATGACTCTCTTCGCATCCGGCAATTATGAATCTCATCTTAAAAGTTATTACGGTGATTATATGATGTTGCCCCCTGAAGATAAGCGGTTACCCAAACACGACTTTTCTGCATGGGTAGAGGTTGATGAATAATAGTAATGTGAATGTGAGCGTGATTATATGACTGTAAAAACCATAAACACCAGTACACATGTGGAGTCCGGTGGCGGCAATAGGTATTGGGTTTCAAAAATGATTATATTGGCATGCTTTTTTGCCGGTTTTGTTGTTTGTTTTCGCAGAGATTGGTTTGATGTGTATTATTATCAAGGCATGGGAGTTTACGTGATTAGTGCACTCCTTTTGTTGGCGTGGCTGTTTCAAGGATTTAGAATTGATAAACAAGAAAAACCAATGCTGACTTTTTTTGTCGTTTTGGAAGTGTATTGTCTTATCAGCACATTTCTTGTAGGAAGCGGACTCCGATACCTTATCTGTATGGTTTGTGTCGTGGTACCAATTGTCGTTTTGAAAAGATGCGATTGGACAGCTTCACAGTTGAAGTTTATACTGTTGTTTTTGGTTTCAGTGGGTATTATTTGGTTTTTTATTTCGGACGGATATTATGAACGACAATTTCAAGATGAATCTGTGAATTCAAATTACGCGGCGTTTTTGGCATTGGCTATTTTGGTTTATGGAGATGTTTTTTTATCAAGGCTGACAGAGAGAACCGGGTCGCAGAAAAAGACTTCGATTATTGCTTTTCGAATAATCAAGGCAGCCGTATGCGGATACATCATATTGGAGTGTCAATCACGTGGGGCACTTTTGGCAATGGTTTTGTATTTGGTTTTAACATGCTTGGTTCCGGCTAAGTCATTGTTGAATAAAAAAACAGCTACCGTGCTAATTGCACTAATCGTAATAATTGGAATTGTGTTCCCCTATATATACGTTAACGCAATTGACCTTTTTGATTTTACACTTATGGGTAAAAGCACTCTAACAAGATATAATATATGGCGTTATTTTTTTGATGAAATATGGGTGAACCCTTTCAATTGCTTATTCGGCTTTGGTACCCGTTCCTCGATAAGAGAACAATTTGGATACGGGACTCACAACGTGTATTTACAGTCATGGTATGATATAGGGCTTGTCGGCCTGGTTTTGTTTTATTCATTCATTATGTACTGTGTAAGAAGGCCATTTGTGAGTGGCGCAAAATTTCCCGACCACAAAAAGTTCGCACTTGCAGGCATCATGTGCTTTATGATTAACGACTATTTCAGCGTTGTGTTTACCGGGCCTTTGGCAATTTGGAACTATTTGATAATAGGCCTGTTTTTGGAATCGGAAAGAGAAAGGAATTTGTAATGGAGAAAATCCTGTTTTTTTGTTATACACCATTTCAGTGTATTGCGGCAATGAACATTAAATATGCTCATTACAGAGATGTTTCAGCCGATATTATATTATGCGACAGTGTCTTGCAGAGAGAACAAATGAAACCCGGTTTGTTGAAAACAGAGCTTTTTGAGCGTGTTATATTTTATGATGCAAGAAAATTATTTCCAAAAGGCGATAACAAAATCAAACATGAATACAGCCGGATTCGCTCCTGCTTTGACCCTGTATATTTGGCGTCGGGCTATTTTTCCGAAGAGGATAAATATGATTTGTTTGTCACCACTGAGGTGAATTATGTAACGAATTCAATATTCGCACTGCTTCGCAGGTATAATTCCAACCTTGAAGTCGCTTTGATGGATGAAGGATATTCATCCTATACCTATTATTTTCGCGAAGCATTGAACCCGGTTGTCCTGAAAAACAAGATAAAAAAAGCCTTAAACAACGTAACAGCGTTGATTAACAGAAGGCCGTTCATTTCTAAATGTGCAAAAAAAATATATTTGTATGACCCGGAACTTATTTGTTGGGATCAAATGCCATATGAAGCGGTTGAAATTATTAAACCTGATTCGGATGACACTTTATATTATCAGCATTTAAATCAGGTGTTTGAATATGACGGTATCGGAAGCGAATTTGATAAAAAATACATATATTTTGAAGAGAGCTTTTTTTGGTCAATGAAAAATTCCAATGACATCGAAATAATAAATCAAATATCCGATATCGTGGGCAAAGATAATATGCAGATAAAAATGCATCCGCGGAACATGATTGACCGTTTTACCGAATTGGGATATAAAGTTAACAAATCTGTTGGAATGCCATGGGAAATTGTTGCCATGAATCTGCCGGAAACCAGCGAGAAGGTGTTCATAACCTTTTCTTCCGGAGCCGCACTGAATTACAGGCTGCTTTTTGGCAAAGAGTTTAAGACGGTTTTGTTGTATAAATGCGTTGGTGACAGTTATTATAAAATTGATGAGTCATTGAAACTTTGGTTCGAAAAATTCGCCCAAAAATACAGCGAATCGCTTTATATTCCGAATAATATGAACGAGTTAATTTCTTGTTTGAGTGCATTATAGAAAGGTCTGTTAAATAAAATGTCAACTAAACAGTTGTTGACTCAAGTCAAAACAAAAATATTTTCCAACAAAATGATGCGTAACGGAGTCTTGTGTGTTGTCGGGTATATCGTAAACAAAAGCATTGCTTTTTTGATGACACCGATATTTACAAGAATCATGTCACCGGAAGAATATGGTAATGTAAGTACATACACCGCATGGTTGGGTGTCTTGGCATATGTTGTCGGTCTTTCATTGGATTATACTGTAAGAAATGCATATGTTGATTATAAAGACGATTTGGATGGATATGTCTCCTCTTTATACGGGCTTTCGATGGTTTCTTTCATTTGTCTTTCGGTGATATTGTTTTTGGTCAACAAATTTGTCTTGAAGCAAAGCTCCGATTTGCTGTGTATATTCTGTTTGGTGCACGCATTTTTTTATGCGATAGTTCACGATATGATGCAAAAGTGTACAATGCAGGGGAAATATAAAGCGAGAGTAGCATTGTTGGCGTTACCGAATATTTTGTCCTCTTTGGCAGGCGTGATTTTTGTCATTTGCATGGAGAAGGACAAGCATATCGGGCGTATTATCGGATACCTGGTTGTATTTATTCCGATTGGCATAGCGCTGATTGTATTTCAAAGATTCAAGGGGAAACGTTTTTATAACAAGACTTATTGGAAATACGGACTTGTTTTATCTTTACCGATGATTTTTCACGGATTGTCCGTTACCGCATTGTCTTCTGTGAATCGAATATTTATCACAAATTTCAGGGGCGCTGCCGAAACGGCCGTTTACGGCGTTGTTGCTACATTCAGCATGATGATGATAGCAATAATGACTGCTATTGAAAACATATGGATACCGTGGTTCACCGATAAAATGGAAGAAAAGAAGTTTGAAGAAATCAATTCTAAGGTAATAAAATACATAGAATTGATTGCGGTTGTAGTGGCTGGCGTATTGATGGTTTCTCCTGAGTTACTCAAAATAATGACACCTGAAAGTTATTGGCATGGACAATATATACTTGCACCTATGGTAGTGGCGTCGTATGTGATGTTCCTGTATTCATTGTCGGTGGGTCTTGAGTTGTACTACAAATCAAATAAGATAGTGGCACTAAATACCGTGGTCGCTGTGCTGGTGAATATTGTGTTGGGGGTTATTTTCATTCCACTTGCAGGAATGCATGCGGCTGCATACATAATGCTGGCATCATATCTTGTTCTGTTCGTTTTACATATTATAAATGCCAAAAAATTGAATTCGGCTGTCTTTCCCATGAAAAGTTACTTGCTCCCAAGCGCATTTGTAATAGGTCTTGCTGTTCTTTCGGTGCTGACTGCTGAGTTGTGGTACTTGAGATGGGCTTTGGCAGCTATCATTGCTATTGCTTATATGTATATTTTTTTGACAAAGGAAATGAAAAAGGAATAGGGAATTACTCATCTCCGTTTTTACAGTGGATTTTCGACGAGAAAAGTTCGAGTATCAATGAGGTCATAAAAGAGAGGAATCATCAATGATTAATTTTGCAGTAGGGCCTGTAATGAGCAGTGAATCCGTATTGGAGATTGGCATGCGGCAGGTTCCTTATTTCAGAACTCCCGAATTTTCTGCGCTTATGAAGGAAAATGAAGCGTTGATGCTCAAATTTTCCGGAGCGCCGGAGAATTCCCGTGCCGTGTTTTTGACAGGGTCGGGAACAGCCGCCATGGATACGGTTGTGATGAGTGTTTTTTCGAAAAATGACAAGGTGCTTATTGTTAACGGCGGTTCCTTTGGCCAGCGTTTTTGTGAAATTTGTGATGTGTATGAAATACCTTATGATGAAATAAAGCTGGACAGCGGGAAAATGCTGAAGGCAGAGCATTTGCGGGAATACGAGAACAAGGGACATACGGGATTTCTTGTTAATATGGGCGAAACTTCAACGGGCGTATTGTATGATATGGAGCTTATAGGGGATTTTTGCAGACGCAACACGCTGAAATTGGTTGTGGATGCGATAAGCACTTTTATTTCGGACGAATTTGACATGAAGAAGATTGGAGCGGCTGTTTTTATTACCGGTTCTCAAAAGGCACTCGCGGTTCCTCCCGGGATATCTATTGTTGTGCTGTCTCACGAAACAGTTGAATACATAGAGGCCAACCGGTCAAAATGTTATTATCTGGATTTAAAATCTGCCTTAAAAAACGGAGAAAGAGGGCAAACCCCATATACTCCGGCTGTCGGCATTCTTATTCAAATCAATCAAAGGCTTAGAGAAATAGATGCGGCAGGTCTTGATGCCGAAAGGGAAAAAACGGCTGAAATAGCACATGATTTCAGAAAGCGCATTGCGCGTTATCCGTTTTCAATCGCTTCGGAGTCGTTGTCCGGTACGGTTACACCTTTGGCCACCACAAAACCCGGTGTGTCTGCGTACCGCATCTTTGAAGAGCTTAAGGACAATTATAATATCATTGTATGTCCCAACGGAGGAGCATTGGCAGATAAGATTTTTCGGGTAGGGCATATCGGAAATTTGAAGATAAGTGATAACGACAAGCTGTTTGCGGCCTTTGACGATTTGATTGTAAAAGGAATTATATAAATGAAAAAAGTAATCACATACGGAACCTTTGACCTTTTACATCACGGACATATCAATCTGCTCAAGCGTGCGAAAGAAATGGGCGATTACTTGATTGCCGGTGTGACAACAGAAAACTTCGATGTGGCGAGGGGAAAGCTTTTGGTACAGCAACCCCTTAATGAACGAATTGAGGCTCTGAAAAATTCCGGGTATGTGGATGAAGTGATACTGGAGGAATATGAGGGGCAAAAGATTGACGACATCAAAAAGCACGATGTGGATTTGTTCGTGATAGGGTCGGATTGGGTTGGAAAATTTGATTATTTGAATGAGTATTGCCGCGTGATTTATCTGGACAGGACGGAAGGCGTTTCAAGCACCGAGTTGAGAATGAATAAAGGCGCCCTCAAAATAGGAATAGCAGGCTTTTCCGCCTCGATTTCAAAGTTCATAAAAGAGAGCAAGTACATAAGCGGGGTGGAGATTGACTCCTTGTATGTTGAAGAGGATTGTTATTCTTCAGTTGAGCTTAAATTGAAGCTGTTGCCTTTGGACATATATACAGATTATGGTAAATTTCTCGAAAATTGCGACGCGGTCTATATCACAACATCACCGGCCTCAAGACCGCAATATGTAGAAGAAGCATTGTTGAAAGGGAAGCATGTGCTTTGCGAAACGCCCATTTCCATGTCCGGGTGTACAACCCGGAAACTTACAGAGCTGGCTGAGGAGAGGGGGCTGATTCTTTACGAAGCGCTAAAAACGGCTTATTCTCTTGCTTTCAACCGTATGCTGCTGCTGTTAAAGGGCGGTATTATCGGGAAAACGATTTCTCTTGAGGTCACCTGTACAAGCCTTGAAATAAAAGAAACATGGTCTGACAGCTTTTTGAAGGGAGGAGGAAGCCTCACGGCTTGGGGTTCGTACGTATTGTTCGCCGCATTTTCCATTTTTGGCTATTGTTATGATGATATACAAATCAACACTTTAAAAAACGTCCCGGACAAACTGGATATTTTCAACAAAATAAATATTTCTTATCCTTCCGGAACTGCGACGCTGAAAGTTGGAACCGGCGTGAAATCTGAAGGTGAGATGATTATTTCGGGAACAAACGGATATATATTTGTTCCTGCACCTTGGTGGAAGATGGATTATTTTGAAGTGAGGAGGGAGGATTCGAGAGAAAACAGGAGATATTTTTATTCGTTTGAAGGCGAAGGAATAAGACACGAGCTGGCGGAATTTTTGAAAGCTACTCGCGGAGATCCGTCAGAAAAGTCGATAAGCGGCGAAATGAGTATGCAGATAAGCAAAATAATCGAAAATTATCGTGATTGCAAAGTAGAGGTTAAGGAGATTATATGATATGCCATTGGATAAGCTTTGTTTTGTGGAGATGCTGCGTGCGTTTGTCTGCGAATCGGATGTGGATTTTCAGAAAAACGCCAACTGGGCTGAAATTGTGCATATGGGGAAAATCCACTCAACATCGGGTATAATCGGCTATGTACTGAAACAGTCGCCAAAAGAGCAATTGCCGCAAAACGACGAGGTAAAGCGATTGCTTCAAAGCTACAACACGACGATCCTTCACTTTGCAGGCAGGGGAATTTCTACAGAGCGGCTTCTGCAAAAATATGCCGATGCAAAAATTCCATGTGTTCCTATGAAAGGTTTCATTGTTCGTGAGTTTTACCCGGTGAAAGAACTTCGAACCTTTGGGGATGTGGATTTATTGATTCGTCCGGATGACCGGCAAAAAAGCCATGCATTTATGCTTGGCAATGGTTATACATGTACCCACCCGCTTAATATGTCATTTTTGAAGAATGATGATGTCTGGACATACAAAAGTCAAAGCGGGAATGAAATATATGAAGTACATACCGGACTAATCAGCAACAATTTCAACGGCAATTCGCAGTACACGAATTATGTGCAGACAGCGTGGGAGCATGCGGTTTGTTTGCCGGAATCCGGACAATATCGCTTTTCCCCGGAATTTCATTTTATATATGTTCTGTTACATTTGGCAAAGCATTTCGCCGGCTCCGGTGCCGGTGTGCGTATGTTCATGGACATAGCCTTGATTGTGAAAAACCACAATGACATTGATTGGGAAATAATCAAATCTGAAATTCATCGTCTTAAATTAGATGAGTTTCTGAAAATGGTTTTTGTATTATGCGATTATTGGTTTGATGTTCCGCCACCTTTTGAAATCCATGGAGAAATTGATATCGGGTTGCGTGACGAATTGAGCGAATATATACTGTCGGGAGGTACATTTGGATTTTTAAATGAGGATGTAACAACGCGCAAGCTGAAACAGGTGCAGGATTCTTCCGGAGAAGCTGCCGACTGGCGCATCAAGCTCCGCTCTGTAAAAAGGGTTGCATTCCCCCCGGTCTCACTCATGAAAAATCAGTATCCTGTTTTGAAGAAAAGCCCGGTGCTGCTTCCGGTTTTTTGGTCAGTGAGATGGGCAGACCTTTTTCTCAATCGAAGGAAAGAGGGTTCGCAGTTGTTGAAAGGCTTGCTAAGCAAAGAGGCAATTTCTCAAAAGCCATTGCGGATGCTTATGGCTATGGGATTGAATACACATGAAATAAAGGAGTAATATGCAAACAATGAAAAAATGGGTTCTTTGCTTCATAAAAAATCTGATTCCCATAGGTGTGATTAGTTATTTCAAGTTACTTACAGTGAGAATACGTTATAAAGGAAAAGAACGAAGAATCAATACAGGGAGAGTGGCATCTGATGTTGTATTGTGCCCCGGGGTGGAATTGTCTCGGGGAAGTGATATTCGTAAGGGCGTTCAAATTGGAGATTATTCCTATTGTAATGTTGACACGATAGTTTTTGAGGGAGTAAAAATCGGAAAGTATTGTTCAATTGGATACCGGTGTCAAATAGGAACTCCGGCACATCCGGATTTTTATGTATCAACATCACCGAATATTTACAGGCATCCAATGCTTGCCCGAAATGCTGATTGGCCATCAAATGATGCAGTCAATCCTCCGGTTTTGGGGAATGATGTGTGGATTGGCAGTAATGTGGTGATTTTGCAGGGTGTCAAAGTAGGCGATGGCGCAATCATTGGCGCAGGTGCAATTGTTACAAAGGATGTGCCGCCTTATGCTATTGCGGTGGGTGTTCCCGCAAAAATAATACGGTATCGATTTGACGAAGATGTGATTAAACAGCTGTTGGATAAACATTGGTGGGACAATTCGCGGGAATGGATTGGAACACACATCGACAATTTCTTGGATGTAGAAAGTTTTTTAAAAATTTAATATCAAATTGAGCTATGGGTAGCGGCCAAACGAACACTTATAATGTAAAAAGTCTGTCATTCTGAGCGGTAGCTGTGCATGTGGATGGAGCAGTTCAAAGGCGAAGAATCTTGTGGATGCATTGAAGTTTTTTAATTATTAAAACAGATTTGCATCCACGCAAAACGCATCCACGCAAAACGCATTCGCGTTTTTCGAAAGCAGGAGAAATCCGTGAGTAACATTAACGCAGCATCAAATTCATGCGCCAAAGATTCTTCGTCTTTCAGGCGGCATAAGCCCCATAAACGGGATTTGCTCAGAATGACGGTACAGCCTTTTAGGTGTGCGTTTGGCCAATCCAGAGCTGTGATGACTAAACATGAAATAAAGGAGTGAATTGGGTTATGAAAATCGTATCATTTATACCAATTAAGCTTAATAATCAGCGTTTACCCGGAAAAAACACGATGTCTTTAGGCGGACAACCTGTCTGTCAGTATATTTTCAACACAGTTTCGGCCGTTACCGGCATTGATGAGAAGTATGTTTATTGCAGTGATGAAAGTATTCAGGCCTATATGCCGGACAATATCAAATTTTTGAAACGTGAAAAATGGCTGGACAGCCCTGAAACTAAAGGGCTTCAGATTATTGAAAGCTTCTTGAATGATGTGGATGCTGATATTTATGTACTCACACACGCAACATCTCCGTTTTTGCGGCCGGAAACCATGCAAAAGGCACTTGAACGTGTGATAAGCGGCGAATATGATTCCGCCTTTACCGCACAGGAAATAAAGAATTATTGTTGGTATCAGGGGAATCCGGTGAATTATGATTTGACTAATATTGTAACAACACAGAATGTAGAACCCGTTTATGTGGAAAATGGCGGATTTTTCATTTTCACAAAAGAGGTGTTCACCAAGTATCATCGCAGAATCGGATTGAACCCGTACATTGCTGTGACAGACAATATTGAAAGTATTGATCTTGATACACGCGAGGATTTTGAAATGGCACAGGCGGCGGTTGTTCGATTAGGTAATAAATAGTTTTTGAAAGGAAGGGGTCATTATGAAAAAAAACGTTAAAATTCTTGACTGTAGCTTGAGAGATGGGGGAAGAACTATTGACTGTGCGTTTCCCGATGAGCATATTACAGGAATTACTCAAGGACTAACCGATGCAAGAATTGATATTGTGGAGGTTGGATTTTTGTGTGAGCATAAAAGGTATCAAAAGAACAGCACATTTTTCAATGAAATCGACCAGATAACACCATTTATCCCCGAAAAAAGAGGAAATACCATGTATGTGGCATTTTCAGATTATGGCGAAGAATTCGGTATGTGGGATTTTAGTAAATTGAAGCAAAATGACGGAACAACTATTGATGGCATACGTGTAGGATATCGAAAAAAAGATTTGATGGCGGCAATTCCCACATTCAAAATTGTAAAGGAAAAAGGTTATAAGCTGTTTGTTCAAGGCGTGGAGTCTCTCAGTTATTCAGACAAGGAAATGCTTGAGGCCATTGAAATCATCAATGAAATCAAACCGTATTCCTTCGGTATTGTGGATACATATGGTGCTATGTACAAAGAAGATGTTGTCCGGTTGTATAATTTGGTTAACCACAATTTAGACGAAGATATTGCCATTGATTTTCATTCACATAATAACATGCAACTATCATTTTCATTTGCACAGGAGATTGTGGAACTCAGCAACGGTGTGCGGCCTGTCATTATTGATTCCACATTGGAGGGGCTGGGCAAAGGAACCGGAAATCTTAATACAGAACTGATTGTAGATTTCCTCAATCGCAAAAAATATTATAATTACAATATTGATTCGATTTTTGATACAATCGACGAGTATATTCAGTGGATCAAAAAAGATCATACATGGGAATATAAAATTCCGTATTTCATGGCCGGTATATATAGCTCCCATGCCAACAACATTACATATCTTACGAATAAGCACCGGTTGAGAACCCGAGATATTCTTAATATAATAGCGAGGATAGAGCCGGCTCAACGAAAGCGTTATAATTATGATAATATTGAAAAGCTGTACATTGATTATTTTAATTCCGAAATTGATGACAGAGACACACTTGATTGGATTCAACAGACTGTACAGGGAAGAAATCTGTTGTTGCTGGCTCCGGGAAAAACCGTTACAGAATATGCGGATATTATAAGCAAATATGCAGCGGATAATAAACCTGTTGTTATCAGCGTCAATTTTGTTCATGAATTAAGTGACATTGTGTTTTTCGGAAATCAGAGAAAATACGACAATTATGCGTCATTATGTGAAGGAAAAAAAGTGGTTGTTCCATCAAATATTACTGCTGAATTTGACAATGCTATGCAGGTGAATTACAATAGCATTATAAATCTTGGCAGCCGATATTTTGACAATTCAATGATTATGTTATTGCTGCTTTTGAAAAGGTGTAGTATATTTGAATTTGCGGTTGCCGGATTCGATGGTTTTGACATTAATAAGGATAATTATTACAGCGAGCAATATAATTCCTCGAAATTTGAGGATGACTATGCTAAAATTAACGAGGAGCTTGAAATGTTCCTCAGACAATATGGTAAGGGCTTGGATAATAAAACATCACTAAAGTTGATTACTCCAGGACGCTTTTCCGGCTTGTTTGCCGATCAAAAGTAATCTTTGAATAATGTTCGAGTGTGAAAAATGTATTTTCAGGCCGGTTTCGAAATTTCCGAAGTCGGCCTGAAAGTTAGCTCAACAGATTTGTTCAGCTATACAAAGAAAGGCGCGAGATAAAATTGGATATACGCTTGCTTGTAATGGATGTTGATGGGACACTCACCGATGGAAAAATATACATGGGTGAGCAAGGCGAAGTTTTTAAGGCTTTTAGCGTTAAAGACGGTTTGGGAATAGGACTTCTGCTTCCGCGTCATGGGATTTTACCTGTTATTATTACAGGGAGAAAGTCTGTGATTTTAACCAACCGTTGCCGCGAAATGAACATAAACGAAATTCATCAAGGTATTGATGATAAGTCTGAAACATTAAGGGCCGTGGCAGAAAAGTATAATTGCGATTTTTCTCAAATCGCCTATATCGGTGACGATGAAAACGACTATGAATGCATGGAAATGTGCGGAGTGAAGGGCTGCCCGGCGGATTCGGCAGAGTCAATAAAGTTATTGTCAGATTATGTTTGTCTGAGCAATGGCGGCGAAGGTGCTGTTAGGGAATTTGTGGAGTGGCTGATTGGGACTGTTTTGGATTGAGACTATATAGTCAAAATCCTGAACTCCGGCACGGCTTTGCGCTCTCTTTCCGATCAACCGTGTTACCCTCCCTGCCTTACGAAAGTAAGGCGGGGTTATTCGTTTTGCCCAAACGAAAAAGCCCGTAAATTCAGTGCCAATTTTTTATGCAGGTTTCAGAACCTTCCTGTTTTTTCGAGGCGATGTAATCCATCGTTATATCAATCTCATAATTCCGAAAATGGTCATCCTGAACACAGGAACTTGTGGATTCATTAAGTAAGCGGTTACCAAATAAAGATTCTTCGCTTCGCTCAGAATGACAATCTTTTAAATTATCAGCGCGTTTGTCCATTCACCAAAAAGAGAAAACAATTGATTTTGCCGCCAGTATTTGTTATAATGTTTTCAAAGAATGAAATTTGTGAGGTGCTTTGAGATGACAGAAAAAGAAAAATCACATGCCGGCGTATTATATCAACCCGGCGACCCGGAGCTTGTTGCCGACCGCGATGTGACAGTGAAAAAGCTGTATGATTACAACACCCTCCACCCGCTGGAGCGTGACGCGCGTCAGGCGGCTATAGATGAGTTGCTGGGCAAGGTCGGAAACAACTGTGTGGTGGAGCAGCCGCTTTTTTGCACCTATGGATACAATACCACAGTGGGAGACAACTTCTTTCTCAATGTCAACTGCAAACTTATGGACAGCGGCAAAATCACAATCGGCAACAATGTTTTTATTGCTCCGAATGTTTGCATTATCACAGAAGAGCATGCGATGGATGTGGAGCAAAGGCTTGCCGGATTGGAATATACGCATCCGGTCACTATTGGTGATAACGTTTGGATATGCGCCGGTGCAATCATACTGCCGGGTGTGACAATCGGTGATAACAGCGTAATTGGCGCGGGCAGCGTTGTTACAAAGGACATTCCACGGGGCAGTTTAGCCGTCGGCAATCCCTGCAAGGTGATTCGCGGGATATAGGTGTTGTTTTGGCGAAAAAATAAAAGGAGTGGTATTATGCAAGGTATACGTATTATTGAAATCCCCGATTGCAAAATGGTATCCTCCGGAATCGGCATGTTCGGTGAAGAAAAGTTTAGTGGTTTCCACGAATGGTTTTCCTCTCTGCCCAAAACAATTTTTCCCAACAACTTCCTTTTTTCGGACGGCGGCGGGTTCCATTGGATTTATGTTTATCACGAGGGAATGGATACACCGGAGGGATATGATATAATTGATTTTAAAGGCGGTTTGTATGCTGTTGCGACCGATATTGATGGACAGACGGATATAGCAGCATTGGATGCAGAGCGGGATGAGTTTCTGAAATCAAACGGGTTTGAAGTGGACGAGAGCCGCCCGAGGATGGGAAATGTCATAACATCACCACTTGCACAGGAAGTTATGGGATATAACCAAATGGATTATTACACGCCGGTAAAAAATATCGGTTAACAAATTCTGGCGATATTTTAGCAATGAAAAGAGGTGTATTGATTGAAAAAAGTTGTTATCATTTCTGTTGCTTTGAGCGTTGTTTTAGCGTTATTCATTTTAGTTTTTGTATTAAGCTTTGGTACAAACTTGTCAAGTGATATGGATAAATATGAAGAACGCCGAATGGGATACCGATATGCTTCAAATGTCCTGCCTGACCTGAATAATTTGCCTGAATATGAAGAAATAGAACATGAGTACAGGCTTAAAAATGTACTGTTTTTTCAGTCGGAGACATTGTTGTTGGTTGTCACATATGATGAGCAAACATATTTTGAGGAAAAAGAAAAGCTTGCCGCGCTTCCGTATCTTGACAGTCCGATTGAGGAGGAAGAGCGGGGCTATTACTTGATTCCTGAACATGAATTTTCGATTAATACATTTGATTTCAAAGTGCTTGCTTCTGAAGAAACGAACGAAGAAAGTCGTTTTGAATATCCTAAATATTTTGGGATGATAGGCGTATCTGATGAAAAGAAAAGCATCGCTTATCTCTATTTTTGCGATGTGGATTTAGACTATATAAGCGAGGAACCTCAAGGTGCTATGCGCGAATTTGTCGAAACATACTTCAAATATAATTGGTGACCATTCAGTAATGAATAAAGAGGGGAGCATGCCGTCATTAAAATTAACAAATCAAAAAACATGACTCCATATAATATGTCAGTGCGCCCAAAAAGACAAAATCCACTGTTGCTTCCCGTTATGTGGTTGGCGTGTTTTGTAATGACCCGCAAAAAAGGACTCAAAATTGAACGCATCGGCATGAAGGGGATAAAACCGCCATATCTGGTGCTGTCAGAGCATCAGGGCTTTGCCGATTATTACATCACGCCGCTTGTCTTATTTCCTCGCCGTGCAAGCTATGTATCGGACGTGGAAGGGTTCGCGGCATATGGAAAATGGCTTTACAGCGCTATCGGATGCATTCCCACCCGCAAATTTGTGAACGAGGTTTCGCTGATACGTAACATTCGGCATGCTGCGGAGAAAAATAATGATATTATCGTTATTTATCCCGAAGCAAGGCATAGCAATGTCGGCACCAACACTCATCTGCCGCATTCTATTGGCAAGCTCGTCCGGCTACTCGGCATTCCTGTAGTAATGCTGAAAACGCACGGCAGCTATTTGGATGCGCCGGTATGGGATGAGTCCCACCGCCGCGGTGCGCCGCTATCCGCCGCGATGGAGCTTGTTTTGACGCGGGAGCAAATAAAAACGCTGACTGACAATGAGATTACAGAGCTGTTGAACGAAAAATTCCGGTATGATGAATACCGCTGGCAGGCGGAAAATAAAATACGCATTTCATATCCTAATATTGCGGAGGGATTGCATAAAATGTTGTATTTATGTCCGAATTGCCGCTCGGAAAATAAAATCACAAGCAAGGGCAACCGGCTTACCTGTGCCGACTGCGGAAAATGCTGGAAAATGGACGAATATGGGCAGCTGTCCGCCGAAAAAGGAATCACGGAATTTTCACATATACCGGATTGGTACGATTTTGAACGCGAGGAAACCGTGCGGCAGATACAAAATGGACAATATGAACTGAAGCTTGACGTTGTTGTAGAGGCGCTTCCAAACGAAAAGGGGTTTGTTCCGTTCGGTAACGGCAAGCTTTCGCACCATGCCGATGGATTACGGCTGGATATTTTTGACACAGAGCAGACACTGTTTTTCTCGTCAAAAAACTTGCCGTCGTTACATAATGAATACGATTACAAGGGTCATGGAGCTTGTATTGTTCTTTCCAAAAGCGATTGCTGTTATTACCTGTATCCACTTGACGGCGAAATGAATGTTACAAAACCGCAGTTCGCCGCCGAATATTTTTTTGAAGCCGCAAAGCATGTGTAGGTGGACAAAATGTGTTGATAATGTAAAAACCTGTCATTCTGAGCCTGCGAAGGACGACAGGTTTGTGTGGTGCTTATGGTGACACTAAAATCGACACTTTTTTCATTCATTTTAAAGGGGATAATTTTATGAGCAAAAAGCCGAATTTAGTTTATATCTTTGCCGACCAGATGAGGGCAATGGACATCAACCGCGCCGGTAACAGTGATGTTATTTCGCCTAATATTGACCGCTTGTTTGATGAGGGGACGCATTTTGATACCTGCGTTTCCTGCTTTCCTGTCTGCACTCCCCATCGCGCTTGTCTGATAAGCGGGCAATACCCCACCACCACCGGCGTACTGGTCAACGATGTAGCACTTCCCATTACCGGCAACGGATTCGGGCACGCGCTGCGGAATGAGGGATACAACACCGCGTGGATAGGGAAGTGGCATTTGTTCGGAAATGAGCCGTTGCGCGGGAAATTTATTCCGCCGGGCGAACACCGCCACGGTTTTGATACCTTTATTGGTGTTAATTGCTCTCATCAGTATTTTGACGGGTATTATTACAAAAACGACAACCCGGAACGGATTCGGTTTTCGGGATATGAGCCGGATGTTCAAACTGATTTAGCTATTGAGTTTATGGAGCAAAACAGGGCAGAGCCTTTTTCGCTTTTTTTGTCATTTGGGCCGCCGCACGACCCGTTTTATGATGTGCCGCAAAAATATAAGGACATGTATAACACCGGCGACTTGAGATATCGGGAAAATGTCAATTGTAATGAGCCGCTTTTTGACGACCGTGCGCCCGGCGACCATCCAAATCCGGAGGGTGTCAGCGTTTATACTATGCATGTCCCATATGGGACAGATGCCGAACGGCGCAAGTATCCGCATGTGGAAGTTTTGCGGGATTATTATGCGGCGATTACGGCACTGGATTACAACATCGGACGTATAACAGATAAGCTGCGCGAGCTTGGAATAGAGGATGATACGGTTGTTGTGTTTACCTCGGACCATGGGGAAATGATGTATTCGCAAGGGCTTGTGCAGAAAAACCATCCATATGACGAGTCAATACTCGTGCCGTTTGTGGCACGGTATCCCGGAAAAATTAAGGCAGGCGGCGCTTGTGACGCTCCGTTTAATACAGTGGATATTATGCCCACGATTCTTGATATAATGGACGCGGATGTTCCCGCTTATTGCGAGGGTGTCAGCTTTGCGCCGGCGATGTCAGGTGCGGCGCAGGAATTGCCGGATAGCGCGTATATCATGTGCGCGTGGGAATGGGCGGTTCCGGAATGGAGAGGTATACGTTCAAAACAGTATACGTATATTGAAACATTGCAAGGCCCGTATGCTATGTACGACAACATTGCCGACCCGTTTCAGCGCGATAACCTTATTGGCAGGGCAGAGCATTCGGTGGTGCAGGCGCAGCTTCAGCAGGAATATTTGCGCCACCGCGAGAAAATCGGCGACCCGTTTGATTCTTGGGAAACCATTAACGATAATTTGCAAAAGAAACGGGAGGAATTTGCACAAAGATATCCGGAATTGTTTTTATAAATTCAAAAATTGTGATGATTATAATTTTAAAAATTATGATAATGTTCTTGACTAATACCATGAATCGGGGTAAAATATAGTCAGAGAAACCGATGCGGGTGTATCCCGCGCCGCTTTCGAACAAGGAAAGGGTGTTTGGTATTGTCGGATGAGATGGAAATGGGCACTGATATCGTTACCGTGGTTGACGAATCCGGTGAACAGCATAAATTTGAGGTTCTTGACGCGATAGAAACCGACCGCCGCCGCTATGTCGCGTTGCTGCCGATTTTTGACGAGGCGTCAAGTATGGTTAATGATGACGGCGAATTGGTGATTTTGGCGGTAGAGGAAGAAGATGGCGAGGATATGTTGGTTCCGATAGAGGATGACGGCGAGTTTGATGAGGTTGCCGAAATTTTTGAGGAACGTCTTGCCGACCTTTTCGAAATCGAAGATATGGAAGGTATTCCGGAAGAATAAGTATGGAAAACTTTATTTTCTATACTTGGAAGATTTGGCACGGTTTGACCGCAGTCAAATTTCAATCTTTCAGATTGAAAAGGGTCGAAACTTCCACTTGAAAGATTTATCTTTAACACATTGGAAAAGAATTTATCACAGGCGGAAGATTTGNCACGGTTTGACCACAGTCAAATTTCAATCTTTCAGATTGAAAAGGGTCGAAACTTCCNCTTGAAAGATTTATCTTTAACACATTGGAAAAGAATTTATCACAGGCGGAAGATTTGNCACGGTTTGACCNCAGTCAAATTTCAATCTTTCAGATTGAAAAGGGTCGAAACTTCCACTTGAAAGATTTATCTTTCAAGAGAGCACCCTGCCGTGTGCGTGGACCAGCGTCTTTTAACCCTACTACAGTTTGAATTCGGGAGCTTTGCTCCGTCGTTCAGGATTGCAGACCTCCTCGCTTTGGCGGGATGTTGGGAGTACGAAGACTTCGGGCGGGCACCCACCTGTTATCTGGGTAGCAGGTTTTACGGGCGTTGTTACGGCTTGGTGGGGGCTGTTTTATTTAAAATGCGGCGGTGAATGCTTTTGTGCGTTGCCGCCGCTTTTTTTATTCCGGCACAGTCGCGAAAATGTTAGAAAATCAGCGAAAAATATTTCTTGATTTTTCCTTCAAGAACGTGTATAATGATACGTAGTTTTGCATATTCGCTTGTAGCTAATCATGATTAATAATCTTAATAGATGGCTAAAATAGCGTTGATAAAGTGAAATTCTGTCATTCTGAGCAACGCGAAGAATCTTTTTGCAGATCTTGATGCCCAGTACAACCGTTTTGACAGTTGTCTAAAATGCATTCGCGTTTTTCTAAATCTCTACAGATTTCAAAGATTCTTCGCTTCGCTCAGAATGACAGGTGAGAGCTAAAGCGGTTGTGCAAACATAAAATCCCGCGGTTTGGGTCATGCGGGCGAATGGGTCCTGTGCGACGGAACGCCGTGAATCATGTCAGGCGGGGAACCGAGCAGCATTAAGCGGTAGTTTTCGTGCGCCGCAGCCAACCTATCCGCTCGCATGACCGAAACTGTGGGTTAATTTTTGCCTATTTTTTGAAAAAGGAGGTTTTTGATGTATCAGGTTCTTTACCGCAAATGGCGGCCGCAGACCTTTTCCGATGTTTATGGTCAGGACATGATAGTTGCCGCTTTGCAGGGCGAAATGCGCACCGGCAGACTGGCGCATGCGTACCTGTTTACCGGTTCGCGGGGAACGGGAAAAACCTCTTGTGCCAGAATATTGTCAAAAGCCGTGAACTGTCTTGACCTGCGCGACGGCGACCCCTGCAACCAATGTGATAACTGTGTGGGTATTGATTCCGGAGCTATTTTGGATGTTGTGGAAATTGACGCCGCTTCCAATAACAGCGTGGGGAGTATCCGTGATTTGCGTGAGGAGGTAGGTTTTACACCCGCTATTGCGAAATATCGCGTGTATATAATTGATGAAGCTCACATGCTGACGAAGGACGCTTTTAATGCGCTGTTGAAAACGTTGGAAGAACCGCCCGCTCATGTTATTTTTATACTGGCTACGACCGAGGTGCACAAGCTGACCGCCACCATTTTGTCGCGGTGTCAGCGGTTTGATTTCGGACGTATTTCTCCCGATGCTATTGCCGCGCGTATCGCATACATTGCTGAACAGGAAGCTTTTTCTGTGACCGATGATGCCGCGATGATGATTGCCCGTATTGCTGATGGTGGTATGCGTGACGCGTTGTCGTTGCTTGACCAATGCGCTTCCGGAACGTCTGAAATAACCATGGATACCGTAACGGATGTTGCGGGACTTGCAGGACGGGAGCATCTTTTTACGCTTTCTGCCGCGGTGCGCGGTAACGACGGCGCGGCTGCCCTTTCGTTAGTGGGCGATTTGTACGCCGGTTCCAAGGATATGGAACGCCTGTGCAGCGAAATGATAGATTTTTACCGCAGTCTTATGATTGCTAAAAGCGTAACAAAACCGGATGCACTTATTGTCGCGCCGCCTGCCGAGATTGCCCGGTTGCGGGAGGAAGCGGAGCTGTATGAGCTTACCGCTATTCTGCATGCTATTGACGCTCTGCGGCGTACGCTGGAGCGTTTGCGTTATGGCGCGGCACGGCGAACCGAAATGGAAATGGCGGTTTTGCGCCTTTGTATGCCGGAGTTGGACAGCGATTCTTCCGCTTTGCTGCGCCGTATAAACGTGGTTGAGCGCGCCGTTCGTGCCGGAGTCGTGCCGGCAGAGATGCAGACTTCACAAGCCCCGACACCGGTGGCCGCACCGGCGACTGTGCCGATTCCCGCACCGGCAGTGGTTGCCCCTGTTACTTCACATGTGGCCGCCCCACCTGTGGTCGCGACGAAATCTGCGCCGACTGCGCCGCCGCCCGAACCCGAGGTGGAGTCGCCGTTTGCCGCGTGGGAGGATGTTTTGGAGGTTTTGGCGGAAACCTGTAAGCCGATTTTTGGCGTTTTGCAGGATTCAGGCGCGGTATTGCGCGGCGACCATGTGCTGATTACTACCGACAATGCGCTGTTCCGTACATTAATAAAAGAGGACGTCAACCGCGCCGCTTTGTCTGCCGCTATTCGGACGTCAACCGGTCGTAATTATCGTGTCGGGGTTAAACGTACCGAGCCGCCCGCCGTGCCTGCTGATGATAAGCCGCATGACCCGTTGTCGGCTTTGTTGGACAATGGCCGCAGCCACGGTGTTGAAATTATTGAAAAATAATCGCGGTATATATTGAACTTGAAAGGAACGATTTGAAATGAAAGCAAGAATGCCGGAGGGGTATAGCAATAAAGGTCCGGGTAATATGCAAAGTCTTGTGAGACAAGCTCAAAAAGTGCAGGAGGATATGCAGACATTACAGGCCGATTTGGATGAACGTGAATACACTGCGTCATCCGGCGGCGGTGCGGTGACTGCTGTGGTTGACGGCACACACACTGTCAAGCGTTTGGAAATCAAACCCGAAGTCGTTGACCCGGAGGATGTCGAAATGCTGTCAGATTTGGTTATGGCGGCGGTGAATGAAGCTATTCGCCAGGCGATGGATACCTCCGAAGCCGAAATGGCTAAAATTTCCGGTGGTATGCCTAACATTCCCGGTATGGGTGGTTTGTTTTGAGCATTACATTTTCGGTCGCGCCTTTGGCACGGCTTGTGGAGCAGTTTGAACGCCTTCCCGGTATCGGGCATAAATCGGCTCAACGACTGGCGTTTTCCGTTTTGGATATGCCGGAGGCTCAGGTTGACGGTTTTGTTTCGGCTATTACCGAGGCGCGGGAGAAAATTCGTGAATGTACGGTGTGTTGCAATTTGACCGACGAGGATTTGTGCGGCGTGTGCAACTCTGTTGACCGCGACCAGACAACGCTGTGCGTGGTTGAGGATTCACGGGATGTGATGGCATTTGAGCGAACCCGCGAATACGACGGGCTGTACCATGTTTTGCATGGTGTGATTTCTCCGATGGATGGAATAGGACCTGACCAGCTTCGTGCAAAGGAGCTGGTAACGCGTGTGGCAAACGGTGATTTTGCCGAGGTTATTATGGCGACCAATCCCACCGTCGAAGGCGAAGCTACCGCAATGTATTTTGCACGGCTGCTTTCGCCGTTTGGTGTCAAGATAACCCGCCTTGCATATGGTATTCCGGCGGGCGGAGACCTTGAATATGCCGATGAAATCACTCTGCGCCGTTCGTTGGAGGGGCGCAACGTTTTGGAATGAGTAGTTTTTTGGAAATGTTTCCTTTAAGTAAGCGAAAGAATGGTCATAAATATGTTTAATAAAATCGAGGAGAAAAGCCTCAAAACTATAGCAGTGAATAAAAAAGCCTTCCACGATTATTTTGTGGAGGAGTCCATGGAAGCCGGTATTGAGCTTGTTGGTACCGAGGTGAAATCGTTGCGTGCGGGCGGTGTTAATCTGCGCGATGCGTGGTGCGCTATTGAAAATGGCGAAATGTTTGCCAAGGGAATGCATATCAGCCCATACGAGCATGGTAATATTTTCAACCGTGACCCTTTGCGGGTACGCAAGCTGTTGCTTCACAAAAAGGAAATAGCGCGGTTGTTCGGGATTATGAAGCTTCAAGGATATACTCTTATCCCGTTGTCGATTTATTTTAAAGGTTCTCTGGTTAAGGTGCAGATTGGACTGTGCCGCGGTAAAAAGCTGTACGATAAGCGCGAGGATGCGGCGCGGCGTGATATGCGGCGTGATGCTGAACGTGCTATGAAGGAAAGGAACTGATTAACTATGGCAAAACCTCGTATTTCTGTGCAAATGTATACTGTTCGTGACCATCTTGCCACCGCCGATGATATGTCTGCTGCTTTGGAGGCTATTGCGGCCGCCGGGTATGATGGTGTGGAGCTTGCCGGTCTTGGTGATATGTCGATTGACCGTTTTGTGGGCGAGCTTAGGAAAAATAAACTCGCTTTGTCCGGCGCGCATGTCAATATAGAGGGCTTGCAGGACAATTTTGATTTTTGGGTTGAGCTGCTGAAAAAGGCTGAGTGCGGCCGCGTTTCTATTCCGCACATTGACCCTGTTAGACTGGACGAGCCGGTTGTTGCGGATACTATTGCAGCTTTTAATGATATGCTCAAAAGATTGGCCGAAGTCGGCATAGAGCTTAGTTATCATAACCATGAATTTGAATTTTTTAACGGCCGCCACGACCGTATTGTTGAAGGCTGTCCCGATATGAAGTTTGAGCTGGATACATATTGGGTTGAGGACGCGGGTAGATCTGCTGTCGAGACCATGAGAAGGCTGGGCGGCCGGTTGGCGCTTGTTCACATTAAGGATGCGTTTGCTGACCCCGAAAAACGCATGCAAAACCCAAATTTGCTGGATGGTTGCCTTGATATTGCCGCGATTCTGACCGAGGCCGAAAAGCTTGGCGTCGAATGGGCGGTTGTGGAAATGGATAATCCTGTTGGCGATTCTATGGAGGCTATCACTATCAGCCGTAAAAATCTTGCCGGTATTGGTTGGTAAGTATTCCATATTTGGGATTTTGTGACTTGATTCAAAATGAGCATAAAAATTTAAGTAAGCGATGATTAAACCGCGCCTGTTCAATGCCGGAGTAAAGCAATAAAACAGGCGCGTTTTTGCGTGTAAGCAGCACTCGTTTATGAAACAAGTATTGCACACACGCGAAAACACCTTGGTGTTTTCCCATCATGTCATCCTGAGTGAAGTGAAGAATCTTGCGGATGAACTTTACCCTTATCGAATTTGGAACAAAGATTCTTCGCATTGCTCAGAATGACAGGTGGGGCGGCGTGGTTACAAATAGAGGTCGCCCGGGTCGTTGGCTCATGCAAGTCCGCAATGACGGTACAGCCTTTTGGGCGCGCATTTGTCAATTCCCAAAATAATCAACATTGACAACCTTTTCAACATTCTGTATAATGTACGTGTAGAGATATACGCCATTTTCTAAAAAAGAAAGGTGAAAATACATATGTGCACACGAAAAATTACTAAGCTTATGCTGCTTTTTACAGTTTGCATAATAGTTGGTATGGTTGCATTGACTGCCTGCCGTACTGATAACAGCGGCTCTTCCGATGTGGATACCACCGGCACTGTCACCACGGCGAGCACTACCGAACCGCCTGCAATGACCGAGTCCGGCGGCGCCGTTGTAACTGTTACGATGGGCACTGATGGTGTGGGCAGTACTGTTCCCGGTATTATTGTTACCCAGCCGAACGGCAGCACCTCTTTTGTCCCTGTTGTAACCAATACAAAGGGTGAGCCGATTGCCACTGTTACTGTTACCGAACCTGCCGTAAGCTCTGATGCGACCGCGACAACAACCGTGGTCGCGGCAACTACAACAAAGGCGGCGGGGACGACTACCCAAGAAACATCAACGGAGGCTGTCACTACTACAACCACTGTTCCGGCAACAACCGCAACACTGCCGCCGATTTCGGGCGGTAATGACGGATTTGGCGAATTCTATTGATTTGCAACCAACCCGAAAGGAGCGGTGCGCGGATGTTTAATGTTCGTATCGCCGAAATAAACCTCCAAATGGATGTGGCAGATGAGGCGTTTTTTGCCGCGCGTCTTGCCGATTATCCGCCTGCAAGCGGCGAACCGGATATGATAATCCGCTCGTCAATCGTCGAAAATCTCTCGCCGCCCGAAGGCGCGATGGTGGAGCAGGTTGCCAATGCTGACCCGGCCGCAACAACCACAACATTTTTACTGCGCACTGCCGATGGCAGAATGGGCTATGCTACACGCGGAAAAAGCGGCGCGTGGCTGGCAATCCAAACATATACCCCGGATTATTCTGATGTTGATATACGCATCTTGGCTTCGCGCAAGCATTCGGTTTTTTCGTTGACTGATTTTGAATATATGTATACCGGTGGAATGTTTTCCAACCGTATAGCCGTGACCGGCGGGGTGGTTTTGCACAGCTCGTCCATTGCATGCCGCGGTGTCGGTGTGGCGTTTTCTGCAAACAGCGGGACGGGGAAATCTACCCAAACCGGCTTGTGGTGTGATGTGTTCGGTGATGATGTCATAATGGTTAATGATGACAAACCGGTGCTGCGGTTTTGTGATGGTGAGGTCACTATTCATGGTAATCCGTGGAGCGGAAAGACCGCCCTCAACGCGCCAATCGGGGTGCCGCTTAAGGCACTTGTGTTTTTGGAACAGTCGCTTACCAACAGTATCCGACGCTTGGGTGTTGCCGACAGTCTGTTTCAGCTGACGTCGCAGATTTGCCGTCCGTTTTATGATTCGGCGGTGGGTATTTTGACGTTGGATGCTATTGAAAAAATTATTAATGATGTTCCGGTATATATGTTGTCCTGTGATATAAGCCGCGAGGCGGTAATGACTGTGTATAACGAGGTTTTTAAGGATATTATAAGTTGATTTACTATACATGACGAAAGGTGCGTATGATTTTGAAGCTCAAACAAGATTTGATTTTGCGTGAAATAGCGGGAGAATTTATTGTGGTTCCTGTGGGAACTATGACTGTGGATATGCGCTGTATGATTAAATTGAACGAATCCGGCGCGTTTTTGTGGAAACAGCTGGAGAGCGGTAAGACAAAAGAACAGATGCTGGCCGCTTTGCTTGATGAATATGATGTTGATGATGAGCAAGCCGTTGCTGATGTTGACCGTTTTATTGCTTTGATGACCGAAGCCGGACTTTTGGCATGAGCGCTGAGGTAAGGGTTAGCCCGCTTTCCGAAATTTCGCCGTTTATGCTGGAATGCATGAATGACGGGCTTGCGGTTACTATCACGGTTAATGGCAGGAGCATGATGCCGTTGCTGCGTGACAAGCGCGATGCTGCTGTGCTGAAAAAACCGCCGGAGGATGCGCCGCTTAAAGCGGGTGATGTTCCGCTGTATCTGCGTGATAGCGGTCAATATGTTTTGCATCGTGTGGTATCGGTACAGCCGGACGGGCGTTATACCATGATGGGGGATAACCAGACCGTGCGGGAATATGGTATTCGGCATGACCAGATTTTGGCGGTCGCGTCGGCGTTCCATTGTGGCAAAAAGACGATAACTGACGAGTCCCCGGGATATAAAAGGCATGTGTGGCTGTGGCTTCACTGTCCGCCATGCCGTTATTTGTGGGTGTTTGTGTACCGTGTTATTGGCAAATTCAGGTCCGCATGAGGTGCTGTTTTGAAACAGAAGTCATCAGTTCAATGGATTTGGCGGAATGCCAAAGGAAATTTCAAATATATTGTGTTGCTGTCTGTAATCGAGGGATTGGTTTCGGGCGGTTTTGTGGTATTTGCGCTTCTGTCCCGCACCATCATCAATGCCGCTGTTGATAAGGGGAGTATATGGGTTTATGTTGCACTTCTTGCGGCGGTACTGTCCGTTCAAGCTGTTTTGAATGTTCTTGACAGCCGAATACACACCTATGTATCCGGCCGTCTTACCATACAAATTCAGCGCACGGTTTTTTTCTCCCTTTACCGCAAATGTTGGCAATCGGTCAACACCTATCATTCCGGCGATGTTCTCAACCGCTTGACAAGCGATGTTACCGGTGTTGTGACTGGTGTAACAACCTTGATTCCGCGGGCAGTGTCGCTGGCTACCCGATTGGCAGCTTCTGTTACGGTGCTGTTTGTGCTTGACGCGCGGTTTACGCTGATAATGCTCGCAGCGGGTGTGATTGTACTTGTGTTCAGCAAATTTTACGGCAAATGGATGAAAAAATTGCATAAAGAGGTTCAGGCTGCTGACGGCAAAACGCGCTCGTATATGCAGGAATGCGTGGAAAATTGGATGGCGGTGCAATCATTCGGTGGAATCGGCGCAATAAAAACGCAGTTGAAACGTTTGCAGGAAAAGTATTTCAAGCTCACACTCCGCCGCACACATATCGGGAATATGAGTAACACCGCCGTTTATCTGCTGTTTTCCGGATGTTATTATGCCGCACTGGTGTGGGGCGCAATATCCCTGGCGGCCGGATTGATAAGAATTGGTGACCTTACCGCTTTTTTGCAAATCGTCAGCCAGATACAAACGCCGTTTCGCAGTGCTTCGGGATTGCTTCCCGGATATTATGGAATGCTGGCTTCCGCTGAACGGTTGATTGAGCTGGAGCAGCTGGAGGAAGAAAGGGCGGGCGAATTGCCGCCGGATATATACGACCGGTTGAGCGATATATGTGTGGAAAATATGACGTTTTCCTATGATGCCGCGCCGGTATTTTTAAATACCGGACTTACTATTCGTAAAAGCGAGTTCGTTGCGTTTGCCGGCAGTTCCGGCATCGGAAAAAGCACGTTGTTCAAGCTGTTGCTTGGTTTTCTTGAGCCTTCGGAGGGAGCTATAACCTTACATTGCGGCGATGAAACGGTTCCGTTGACCGCCGCGGCTCGTTCGCTGTTTGCGTATGTTCCGCAGGGAAATCTTATCCTGTCCGGAAGTATTCGGCAAAACATTACCTTTTTTGCTGATGATATAGAGGAAACCCGAATATGGGCGGCGGCGGAAGCTGCCGAAATTGCCGATTTTATCCGTGGGTTGGAGCAAGGGCTTGAAACCCAATTGGGTGAACGCGGGCTGGGGCTTTCCGAGGGACAGGTGCAGCGGCTGGCGGTTGCCCGCGCGTTGTTGTATGGTTCTCCGATATTGTTGCTTGATGAGGCCACCGCCGCGCTTGATGAACAAACCGAAGCGAGGGTTTTGGAAAATATTCGGCGGATGAATGGTAAAACCTGCCTGTGCATTTCGCATCGTCCGCCCGCGCTCGCTGCTTGTGACCGTGTAATATATATCGAAAATGGCAAATTTGTTTCCCATGAACAATAAAAAAATGCTGTTACATCGCGGTTTCGCGTTGCAACAGCATTTTCAAATTACTTATATAGTATAAATTAGCTTAGAAAACATCTCAGAAAATGCAGATATATGCGGTTTTATTTGTATTTGATGAGCTTGTTTTCAAGTTAATTTACTATAATATATGGTTGCCGGACCGATAAGTCCGGATGGTTCCAGTGTCAGGCAGTGGGAGTGATAGTCCTGTTCACGGTTGGCAAGCGTATTTGCTACATCCAACACAAGAACGTTTTCGCCCTCTTTCAGCATGCCGGAGATGTCAAACTCATAAGGATGGCTGATAATAGTGGGCAATTCATGCCCGTTAAGTGTGCCCCAAACGGTTTCATAAACTTCCTCAAGACGTAAAACCGCTTGCTGTGATGATGGCATTGCGAACCGCGACTTATAGCGGAAAATGCCGGAAAAATCTTCCGGCGGTGTGCCGTCACAGAAGGTGGTATTGTCGCCGTTTGCTTCCGCATATGCACATTGGTGCATACCTATATTCAGCGGTTTCATGCATGGTTCCACGCGCACCTTTGCGACAGCGCCTTCGCTGACGCCCTCGCCGAATATGTAGGCGCGTGCCTCATATGGCTCCAGATTTATGTCAAGCTTGCCATCGGTTATTCCCGAAATAAACAGCGCATCGGCATATGCGTCATAATGCACCGACTCGTCCTTGCATCCGAAATCAACGGTCGTGGTAATGGCGTGTGTCGGGTGCTCGTTAAACAGCAGAACAACCGTGTTGTCCTCTCGTACATATCGGTAAACACGCAAATATGGCTCGTTGCCTGTTGTGGTTATGGTCTTGTAACGCTCCATCCGTGCGGCGAGTCCGTTCAGCGCGACAGTTTCGGTTTTATCAAAAGCACCATCCGGCTTGCCATCAACAAACACTACCGGAACACCGGCATCGGTCAAGCGGCGTACAGCGGCTTCGAGCGGCGGCGGTGCATTTTCCATCCATGGAATCACCAAAGCCTCGTATTCTGCCATCGCCATGCCGAATTTACCGTCAGCCGCGTCACATGCGAGCAGCATATCTATCGGCATAATGTCGGCGTTGATTTGCGCCCTTTTGAGATGCATCATGGGATATTGTGTCAGCATATATTTGCCGCACCATTCGGCCTCGGCGTGATACAGCACCGCCACGCGATTCGGCCGCACGCCGCAGTTTATTAGCGCACACATCCGCTCCATATAATAACAAAGCTGTTTAAAACCGCGGTATTGCGGGTTTTGTCCATGCAGATAGAAGTGCGGCGGACAGTCAAGATCCATGCCGGGTTTTGGGTTGAACGCATGGGGAATAAAGTGGTTGATGCCGCGTACAAGCATGAAATCAACAAGCCATTTCATCAGCTTGTTTCCTTCGCCCCATCCGTATGCACCGAAAATTTCACATAGTGAACGGTTCTTTTTCTTTTCATCAATTGCGGCGGCAGAAACGCACATTTCTGCCATGCAATATGTAAAGAAGGCATCGTCCGCATATTCGGCGGCAAATGTCCACCCGTGTGTATCATCGTCTAAGCCCGGAAGTAGTTGATGCAACACTACATCAATGCCGGAGAAGGTTTGTCCCTCCATAGCGCGGAAATAGTGAGAAGCACCGTGCCCAAGCCGCGCATGGGCGTTGTTATCTTCGATTACATGCCCTATGTATTCAACACCGCGCTCAATGCACCAGTCGCCCAGCTGACAGCTCATGTTTTCGCGGTACAGTCGGCTTACGAGATCCATATACGCGTATTGCGAAGTGCCTGAGCCATCAAGATTAAAGAAAAGGTCGGGCAAATTCAACGTCGCTTCGTGTCCCAGCTCGGCGGAATATTGGTCAAAAAACGTATCGCTCCATGGCAGCGGGTCATTCCGCCCCAGTGGTGCATCATAGCGAAAAACGTTGATAAATGACGGCTCATCTGAGAAAAAACCGGCAAATGTGCCGCCAAATTCCTCTTTATAGCGTTTGTAGTGCGGCTCATAAACGGTATCAATCAAAATGCGTACCGATTCTTTGACAAGCATATTTGTATATGCATCTGCGCGTTCACCGGCGGCGTTGGGAGTGATAACGCAAAAATACAGGCGATAGCGGTCGTCGTCCAGCGAAAAATATACCCGATTGCCTTTTATACCATCGGAAAGGTCAATGCGTTTGCCGCTGCGTCCGATGGCTATAACACGAAACAGAACATCATCACCGCCAATCGGGCGGAACACCCATCGGTTTTTAACCGGTCCGACGACATCCATGACAGAGCAGGTCAAATACTTGCGGCGAAGGTGGGGGGGAGCGGTTTTTACCGCGCCGTTGGCATATCCCGTGGGATATGTGGAATCGTCAAATACGTATACCTTCATATTATGCAGGCGGCAGCGGTTCATCACGATATCCAAATCACGCCACCAGGCATCGCCGACATATTCGGGATGAGGGCGGGATTCCACACATACCGCACCGATGCCGCATTCGGCAATATGGTCAATTTCTTCGTGAATAAGTTCAGCAGGCTCGCCATGCATCCAAAAAAGCGGAATCATGTGGTCGCGGCCGTTTGCCGTAAGGTTTCTAATTTGGTTCATTTTCGTGACACCATGCCTTTCTTGATTTAAGTGGGTTTTATCTCCTGCAACTATATCACAAGCGTATCGGTATTACAAGGGCTTTTTGTTATATTTTTTCAGGCTGTAAACTTAATTGGAAAAAGTTAAAGCCGGTATGCGATATATAGTAAATTAACTTAGAAAACATCTCAGAAAATGCAGATAAAAGCTTTGATATATGCGGTTTTATTTGTATTTGATGAGCTTGTTTTCAAGTTAATTGACTATA